>JADMIO011694151.1_pt1 | contig 48202 bp, 45 predicted proteins | sample 8958161 | NCBI WGS metagenome assembly JADMIO01 (sample SAMN16585339, study PRJNA669376) | soil metagenome | isolation source: Crop rotation soil | place: USA: Cullars Rotation, Alabama | collected 2011
CGCGACAACTTGTCCACGTGGAATTCTAAGCTTAGGATCCCAATGTGCTGGAAAGATGCTAATCGGTAAACAAAAAACCCTCCCGATTTCTCAGGAGGGTCTGGTGCCCAGGAATGGATTCGAACCATCACATCCTTGCGAACGCTGCGACCTGAACACAGTGCGTCTACCAATTTCGCCACCTGGGCAGGTTTGATGCTGTTACCAACAACTCAGGTTGTTACCGTTAAATAAAGGGCCGGAGCTCTCCATCCGAACGGGTTGCAAATATAGGGGGTTCAACAGAAATAGCCGCGGGATTACTACAGTTTTTTTAACTGGCGGATGGCTTGCTTTTCCACCCAATTAATACCACGCCGGCAATTACCAGCAGTGTACCCACTATCTGTGCCGGGAATATTTTTTCGCCCAATATCCAATGCGCCTGAAGAATGGTAGATACCGGCCCTATGCCGGAAACAATGGCCACATTGTTGGAGCCAATCTGTTTCATGCCATAAGAAATTAAAAACGAAGGAATCACTGTAGCCAGCAAGGCCAGCATAATGCCATAGCCCCAGTATTCCGTTCCCGAATGTAACAGTGTATAATTGCCCGCCAGCATATAGTGCGTAAACACGCCGGCGGTGGAAGACAGCATGGCATATGCAGTGAACTTGGTAGCACCCACCTGCGGTATTATTTTGCCGCTCCCCGCTATATAAATGGCATAGGTAATAGCGCAAAGAAATATCAGCGTGCTGCCCAGGAAAAAAGCATGGTCCGCATGATCAACCCTAAGCTGGCCCGCATACGCAATAGCAATACCGGTGTACGTAAGCATCAATGCCAATATTTGTATACGACTGATCCTTTGTTTGAAAACGCTGGCATTGATAATTACCGCAAAACTGGGATAAAGAAAAAGGATCAGCCTCTCCAACGCTGCTGAAACATATTTTAGTCCCACAAAATCCAGAAAGCTGCTGATATAATAACCAAACAACCCCAGAATAATTACCCAAAACCATTGTTGCTTTGTAAACCGGGTGTTATCTTTTTTCTTACCCGTGAAAATAGCGATGCCTACGTAAAAAGGCAGTGAAAAAACCATTCTCACCGCCAGCAAAGAAAGTGCATCCACCGGCGTATCACGGAATGCTTTTTTTACGATGATGGCTTTGGTTGAAAACAATACTGCACCTAAAAAAGTAACCAGGATGCCGGGTAATGACAGTGATTTGGATTCGGTGTACACAGATATAGTTTATAGTTGGCGCTTTATAGTTTATTGGTTTTTTTGGTGCAGACCAACGGATAACGAAGCTCCGGAACTAAAAACTATAGACTATAAACTGAAAATTAAACGGCTACATTAAAATCCCGCAGCGCATCATTCAAACTGGTCTTAAGATCAGTGCTGGGTTTACGTTGGCCGATGATGAGTGCACACCCCACACCGTATTCACCGGCGGCAAATTTTTTAGTGTAAGAACCTGGTATGACCACGCTTCTGGCCGGTACACGGCCTTTGTATTCTACCGGTTCATTGCCGCTTACATCTATTATTTTGGTTGATTTGGTCAACACTACATTGGCGCCAAGTACGGCTTCTTTTTCTACCAGTACACCTTCTACCACAATACAGCGGCTGCCCACAAAACATCCGTCTTCAATGATCACCGGGCTGGCCTGCAAAGGTTCCAACACACCGCCAATGCCCACACCGCCGCTCAGGTGTACGCCTTTGCCGATTTGTGCGCAACTGCCTACCGTTGCCCAGGTGTCTACCATACTGCCTTCGTCTACATAGGCGCCGATATTTACATAACTGGGCATCAGCACCACATTTTTGGCGATGTAGGCGCCATAGCGCGCCACTGCATGTGGCACCGCACGAACGCCCAGGTCTTTATAATTTTTTTTCAACAGCATTTTGTCGTAAAACTCAAATGGCTCTACATTCCACGTTTGCATGGGTTGTATACCAAAATACAGGAGAATAGCCTGTTTCACCCATTCGTTTACCTGCCAGCCATTTTCAGATGGCGCCGCAGTGCGCAACCTGCCTTTATCAACTTCTTCAATAACTGCTTTTACCGCATCGGTGTATTTACTGTCTTTCAGCAACCCGCGGTTGCCCCATGCTTCCAAAATCAGGGATTGTAATTCCATTCCGTAAAAATTTTTGCAAACATAAGCAAAATCGTGAGGCGTGAGACGTGAGACCCTTACCGCGCTTGCGTACTCACGATTGACGCCTGACGCTTCACGATTTCAAATACGTTCTTAAAAAATAAAACACCCTTGGCCTGATGGCTTCTGCATCAAACATAGGTCCGTAGTGCGGGGCCCCGGGCACAATAATGAGTTCGTTCTTTACGCCGGCCAGGTTCAGCCATGATTGGAGTATCACTGATTGTGTATAGGGGACTGACTCGTCCTTTTCGCCCTGCACAATAAGGAAGGGCGGGTCGTTTTTATCAACATAAGTAACCGGACTGGCCGTACGCCCCAGGTCAGGACGTTTAAGCGGCATGGCGCCGAGTAATATGGATACCGGGTTGCGTTCATTGTTAAAGGCGGTATCAGTTGCTCCGGCAAGGATATTTAAGTCGGATGGCCCATAAAAATCCAGCACCGTTTTGATCTGAAAGGTTGGCTTCTTACCGCCGGGATAAAAAGCGGTGATATTATTATTGGCTGATAAGCCCAGCAGGGAAGCCAGGTGTCCGCCGGCCGAAAAACCTATCAGGGCGATGCGACTTTTATCAATATGGTATTTTGAGGCATTGTCGTACAAAAACTGCAGGGCCTGGTTGACATCTTGTATCTGTGCCGGAAAAACGGCGGTTGTGCTGTACCGGTAGTCGACAGACGCCATGGCATACTCGCTGTCTAAAAAACTTTTAACGGTTTCCTTCATATAGCCCATGTCGGCGTATTTATCGTTCAGCATCCATGCGCCGCCATGTACCCAAACAACCAATGGGAGAGGTTTATTGCTGTTGGCAGGCAGGTAAATATCCAGCAAGTGAAACCGTGAGGTATCACCGGCGTAAGGGATATTTCCATAAGCGACCGTGCCAGCCGGCATGATGGCTTTCATTTTACCCGTCAGCTGCGCATCGGCGATGTTGACAAGAAAAATGGTAAAAACACTTATTAAAATGCGGTAACAGAAAGCGGTGGGTTGTTGGTTCATACGAAATTTATATGTGGTCAAATCTATGAAATGTTTACAAACCGGTGCGGGGCCTCACCCGTCCGCAAAAAAATAACCACTGTTGCGCAAGCACAACAGTGGTTTGATATAAAGACCAACCAACGTTTTTTATATAATTCTGAAACCGGCGCTCAACTGAAAGCCCTGGTTTTTCCATTTGTCTGTATTGCCGGCGTCATTGATATTGTTCAGTCCCACCACATACCTTCCGCTCACGCGGAGCGCGCCAAGGTTTAACTGTACACCACCCACCATGGAGAAATCGCCGCTGGAGAAAGCATCTTTTCCATTCTCAAAAAGATTTTTGTGCTTGTCCAGCAGAATACCCACCTGCGGTCCAACCTGGAAGGAAATGAATTTAGCCGGCGTAAGGTTCAACAACAGTGGAATAGAAACATAATTGAGTTTAACGCCCTTGAGGTTTTTTACATTGAAGACATTCCCGAAAGCCGTGTCTACTTTAGTGCTATACTGATTAAACAGTACTTCGGGTTGTATCTGTACACGGTTGCTAATTTTAATGGTCGCAAATGCGCCGGCATGATAACCGTAATTGAACTCGTCTGCAAAAGACTTGCCCTCTACTTTATTAAGATTAACGCCACCTTTTACACCCAACTGAAATATCGGTACGCCGCCCTGCGCCATGCCCGCCACCGATAGTAAAACAAACGCAAAAAGAGGAACCAGGAGTTTCGTCTTCATGATGTAAAGTTTTTAGTTTGTTATTACCATCCAAGTTATATGCCATTCCATTTATACATAAGTTAAATAAAGTTAAGACTTTATGAAGGAGATCATAAAAATCAAAAACTATAAGCCAGGCTAATGGAGAATACCTGGTTGAATTTCTTTTCAGTGTCGGGGAAGTAATAGTCCATAAACCAGATGGGTAGGATATTGAAGTTGCCAATGTTGTAGGAGATGCTGGCAGAAAGAGCGGCGGACTGTATTTGAAAGTCGTTGCCATCAACATTATTATAACTTCTGTTGAACTTTGCCAGTAATAATTTCCTGGTGGCGTAGTTGATATTGGTATTGGTTTTTATTTTGGACATACCTGTTACCAGGTAGCCGGTAAAGCTCATCGTTATATTATCTTCCTTCGTAAAAATATGAGACCATTCAAAATCTTTTCTTACGGAGGCAGATAAGGAATAATCTTTTATATGGTTGTGCGATTCTATTGTTTTGTTGACATGCACCCACTCATAACGCTGCAACAAGTTAATATAACGATACACTGAATCTGAATAGGTTATTTTATCACTGAAACTGCCGGTAGCATAACCTGCCGAAATGCCAAAGCGCCAGGTGTTACGGCGGAGATTAAAATAGGCATAGAAGTCATTGTCGTAAGGGCTTGAATTGAGCGTTGCAGTATCCTTTCCGAAATAGCGGGTATAGGATATCCCTGCAGAAAACTTGCTGCCGATATAATCATAAGACGGTGTTACGGCATACTGATAAAAGTGAAAGCTGTTGCCCAGGTTGGCCAAAAACCCGGTAGCGCTGATGCCAAGTCCGCTCTTGTGATAGTAAGCGAGATTAGGTGTAAAAGAAAGTTGCCGGGAGGTTTCCTGTGTATTGAGTGAATTGTTTTTGATGCTGAAGCTGCGGTTACCCGCACCTACACTCAGGGACGCAAAACTTTTTGGCTGCGATAATGAATCCATGTACGCATCAAAACCAACCATCAATGAATCGATGACAGCGGTGGTATCGCTTTTAGCGAACAGTGAATCCAGCCTGGTTTGCTGCGCAAAGCCGGTGCGGTTGAGGGCAACAAGACTTAATAGAAAAATAAAGGGTGGTATAGCTTTCTTCATGAGGGTTTATCGCTTTCCGGTGGTTTGCCGGTAAAAACGCGATTATGACCGGTGAAATTGCAGGGAGTTTAATGAAGAATTATTTTGAATGATGAATTTTGAATTTTAAAGGTTCGGCAAATAATTTAAAACAAAAGTTCAAAATTTTTATATATTTACGTAATCAGTTACATAATTAACTACGCATATGAGTATCCCTTTTTTTGAGACAGTAGGCAAGATGGCGCTGGGCAGCCGTTTGCGTCTCCTGACCGAACGCATCACCGATGATGCGGCGGCATTGTACAAGCTCTACAATGTAGAGCTTCAGCCCAAATGGTTCCCCGTCTTTTATGTGTTGTCGGGGGGTGGGCAAAAAACCATCACGGCCATTGCCAAAGAGATAAGTCATTCACACCCATCGGTGAGCAAAATCATCGCGGAAATGCTGAAAGCCGGCCTTGTAAAAGAGAAAAAGGATGCGGCTGACGGGCGACGGAATATGGTCAGCCTCACTGCCAGGGGGAAAAGTATGGTGGAACGCATACAGGATCAGTACACGGATGTGCACAATGCCATTGAAGATTTGTCTGCCAGCACGCGTCATGATTTGTGGAAGGCCATTGGCGAGTGGGAATTTTTATTGGAACAACAGACTTTGCTGCGCCGCGTGCAGGAACAGAAAAAGAAAAGGGAAGGAGCCCGGGTGAAAATGGTGGACTACCGGCCCGAACACCGGACGGCGTTCAGGCAGTTGAATGAAGCTTGGATAACACAATGGTTTAAAATGGAAGAAGCCGATTATAAAGCACTGGATGATCCAGAAGGGTATATTCTGGAGAAAGGGGGACATATTGTTGTGGCGATCCTGGACAATGAACCCGTGGGCGTTTGCGCACTTATTAAAATGAACGACCCGCAATACGATTATGAATTGGCGAAAATGGCGGTGTCATCAGCCATGCGGGGCAAGAACATCGGTTGGCTGCTGGGTCAGGCAGTGATTGAAAAAGCCCGTTCATTGGGTGCACGCAACTTGTACCTGGAAAGCAATACCATTCTTGCACCGGCGATTAATCTATATCATAAACTCGGTTTTAAGAAAGTGGCGGGACATGCAACGCCGTATGAGAGATGCAATATTCAGATGGCGGTGGAATTATTGTAAATTTTGAATTTTGTATTTTGAATTTTATTGCGCTCAAAACGCTATCAAAACAAAGACATTTAAAATATAAAATTTAGAATTCTTATCGGCGCAGTGTCCTCCGCAAAATTATGCTATGACCGATCCCACCCGGAGAGAAAACACTGCGGACATTTTGAAATCCTGTCGAAACAAAGGCATTCAAAATATAAAATTCAAAATTTAAAATAATGTTACGTGAGTTCAATTAAAGTAATCTCCGGGAGAATGCCAACTCTTCCCGGATATCCAATAAACCCAAACCCCCGGTTTACGTATAGTTTTTGTTTGCCTGTTTCGTACAGCCCTGCCCATTCTTTGTAGACGTATTGTACAGGGCTCCATTTAAAGCCGGGTATTTCAACGCCGAATTGCATGCCGTGGGTATGACCCGCCAACATAAGATCTATATCGCCGTATTTGGGTTGTACTTCCGCATCCCAATGGCTGGGGTCATGGCTCATTAAGATTTTAAACGGATATTTTTCAGTGCCGGGATAAGCCAAATCCATTTTACCATATTTGGGAAACCGCCCTTTGGCACTCCAGTTTTCTATACCCAGCAACGCAATCTGTTCATTGTTTTTTTCCAGTACCACATGTTCATTCATGAGCAAACGCCAGCCCATTGACGCATGTACGCGCTTCAACGATTCCAGGTTGGCCGTTTTGGCGGCTCCTGATTCCCATTGCACATAATCCCCGTAATCATGATTGCCCAGCGTAGAAAACACACCCAGGGGAGCTTTCAGGCGACTGAAAACGTCGGCATAATTTTCCATTTCCGAGGCCCGGTCGTTAACCAGGTCGCCCGTAAACAATATAAGATCCGGTTTCTCCTGCAATATTTTTTCGATGCCCTTGGTTACGGCGGCTTTATCGGTAAAACTGCCACTGTGATATCGCTGATATGTGCAATCTTCAGTCCTTTGAATGATGATGGCAGGTTGTCAAAAGCCAGTTTTACCCTGCGCAATTGATAATTGTATTTATTGCTGAAACCGTATAGCAGCGTTCCAAAGAGGGCAGAGCCGGCGCCTATGCCCAGCCAGCTTAAAAAGTTAGAACGCGATATGCCTTCCCCGCTGAAAGTAGCGCCCTCCGTGTTGCGAAAAAATATTTTACCTGACGCCCATTGTATCACCCTGCGGATATCGTCCAGCAAAAAGAAAACGACAGCAATCACTTTTGCAAAAAACAAACCGAGTATGGTAGCAAACACATACGTGCGTATAGCGCGTGGCCAGCGTTCGTAATTTATATAAGGCATCAGCAATAAAAAGATGACAATGATGATGGAGAGCGTCCAGTACCCGCTGTAAATGATCATTTTGGTGCGCGCACTCGCAGCATTGCTCACTGCTTTCACCGCCTGAAAAACATAGAGATCAAGCAGAATCATCAATACCAGAATAATCCAGATAAAATAAGGGCTTCGCATTGATTAGTTTCTAATTTTTAGTTTTTTGTTGATAGTTCCCTGACGCAGCTCATAACGCATAACTCATCATTTGTAATTAGTAAGCGAGAAACTCGTTTAGTTGTTCATCAATTGCCTGCAGGGTGCCGGTGTCCGTAATTAAGTTGGCGCCATTGAGCAATTTATCAACCACGGAAATAGGCAATTTGTTGGGGTGTACATGCACTTTTACATAATGCAGTATGCCGGTGAGGTGTTCCATGCCGCGCAGGTTGCCCGCGCGCCCGGTAGATACGCCGGTTAGCAGCGCCTTTTTTCCCCACCATACTTTTTTGATATCAGAAATGTCTATCAGTGATTTTAAGACACCGGGTATGCTGCCGTTGTATTCGGGCGAAATAAAAATAAATTTGTCAGTGGGTATCAGTATATCCTTTTCCAGTTGTTGAATGGTGGGGTTGCGTTCATTCACATCCAGTCCCTCCAGTGATACCAGCCTGGCATCAATCCCTTTCTTTTTAAGTAATTCAAGGTATTGTGCCGCTACTTTGCCGGTATTACTGCCATGCCTGTTGGTTCCGCTTATTACTGTTATCATATTGTATTGGTGTGCCTTATATTAAATGCACAGGGTATCAGTTTTGTTCAATAACGCAGGGATTGTTTGATTTGCGGCTTACTAAAAGCTTCCATTTCTTGGTACGAAACATTATTTTTGCCCACTATCTGCGGCCATTACCCCGCAAGGCTTCCCAAACTTAATATATGAATCTAACATATTTCGGACATTCCTGTTTCAGCGTCACCATCCAGGATAAAATATTACTGTTCGATCCCTTTATCACCCCTAATGATTTGGCCAACCATATTATTGACGTAGACGCTATAAGGGCGGATTTTATTTTGATAAGTCACGGCCACCAGGATCATATTGCTGATTGTGTGCGCATTGCTGGTCAAACCGGTGCAAAAATAATCTGTGCCTGGGAAATAGCCACCTGGCTGAACAAGCAGGAAATCACCAATACACACCCCATGAACACCGGTGGTAAATGGGATTTTGGTGTTTTTACGGCCAAATGCACTGTTGCGCAGCACAGCAGCGGATTGCCCGATGGCAGTTACGGCGGCAATCCGATGGGCTTTATCATTACCAGCAGCGAAGGCAGCTTTTTTTATAGCGGGGACACCGCACTTACCCAGGACATGCAGCTCATCCCCAAATGGGCAAAACTAAATTTTGCGGTATTGCCTATTGGAGACAACTTTACCATGGACGCAACCGATGCGGCCGCCTGTGCAGGTATGATTGGTTGTAAAAAAGTGATAGGCGTTCATTATGACACGTTTGGGTATATTAAAATTGACCCGGTTCTGGCAAAAAAAGCATTTGCTGATGCAGGCGCTGAACTCATATTGATGGAAATTGGCAGCACTATAAATGTGTGAGGCGCCGGGTTATTTGTTCAAAAAACTAACAGCTAATAGCTAACCGCTAACAGCTCAAAATATGGCAAGAATAATTGGTATCGCAAATCAGAAAGGTGGAGTAGGCAAAACAACCACGGCTATTAACCTGGCCGCCAGTTTTGCTGTGCTGGAGTTTAAAACACTGTTGGTGGACGCAGATCCGCAGGCCAATAGTACAACGGGTACCGGGTTCGACCTGCACAATGTTACCAAGAGTTTGTACGATTGCATGGTGAACGAAACGCCGGTGCAGGAAGTGATCCTGAAATCGGATATTCCTAACCTGGATGTTGTACCCAGTCATATAGATTTGGTAGGAGCGGAGATTGAAATGATCAATTACCCTAACCGGGAAACCGTGCTTAAGAATTTGCTGGAACCGGTGCGCGATAATTATGATTTTATTGTGATCGATTGCTCGCCTTCCCTGGGTTTGATTACCGTAAACGCATTGACAGCCGCGGATTCCGTGATCGTGCCCGTGCAAACGGAATTTTTTGCTTTGGAGGGATTGGGAAAATTACTGAATACTATCAAAATTGTGCAGAACCGGTTGAACCAGCAACTGGCCATTGAAGGTATTTTAATGACCATGTACGATGGCCGCCTGCGCTTATGCAACCAGGTAGTAAGTGAAGTAAGAAAACATTTTGATGAAATGGTCTTCAGTACCATTATTCATCGCAATTCCAAAATAAGCGAAGCTCCCAGCGTAGGCAAACCTGTTATACTCTACGATGCGGTGAGCAAAGGCGCTATGAATTACCTGAACCTGGCAAAGGAAGTATTGCAGAAAAATGATCTGACAAAAATTAAGCAGGAAGAACGCATTCTGGAATAAGGTAAAAGGAGGAAGGTAGAAGGTGTAAGGTTTGAGGTGTAAGGAGGAAGGAGGAAGGGAATAGACATTTTATCCGCGCGGCCGATGTTATTGCTACCGTTACACCATATACCCTATACCTTAAACCTCAAACCTCAAACCTCAAACCTCAAACCTTAAACCTTAAACCTTCTCCCATCAACCTTATAAAAATGACAAACCAAAAGAAAAATAACGAAGCGCTGGGCAAGGGCATCCGTTCGTTGTTGCAAAGTATAGATTCTGATTTGAAGACTACCAGCGGTACATTAAAAACAAATGTGGTGGAACAAGCTACCGGCATTTTGCGGATTCCGGTGGATGAAATAGAGGCCAATCCCAAACAGCCCCGCAATCATTTTGATGAGCAATCGCTGAATGAACTGGCAGCTTCCATAAAAATGCATGATATCATTCAGCCTGTTACCGTTTCCAAATTACCGGGGGGCAAATACCGTTTAATTTCCGGTGAACGCCGGTTTCGAGCAGCAAAAATTGCGGGACTGGTTGATATGCCGGCCTATATACGTCAGGCCAATGATGCGCAATTACTGGAACTGGCTTTGCTTGAAAACTTGCAGCGCGAAGACCTGAACGCCATAGAAATTGCGTTGAGCTATAAAAGAATGATGGATGAGCTGGATCATACCCAGGAACAGGTTGCAGAACGTATGGGCAAGGAACGCAGCACGGTGGCCAATTATATCCGTTTATTAAAATTACCGCCCGATATACAGGTGGCGGTGCGCAATGGCAGCCTGAGCATGGGTCATGCAAGGGCATTGATTAATGTAGATACCATAGACAAGCAATTGTATGTTTTTCATGAAGTGATAGAACGTAAATTGTCGGTACGGCAAACGGAAGAGCTGGTCCGCAAAATGTACAAGACGGCGGTGCCCGTTAAACAATCTTTAAATTCGGATTTGCCCCATGTCTATAAAAAAATAGAAGATAATTTAGCATCGCACTTCAGCACGAAGGTGAGGCTCAATCATAACAAAAAAGGCTACGGCAGTATCAGTATTGAGTATCATTCGCTGGAAGCATTTAATAAAATACTTGACCAGCTGGGTGTCTCCACCAATTAACACGCATGATGACTATCCGTTTTTTTTGTTTATTGCTTGCAGGCCTGGTTTGCGGCCATTTAGCTTTTGCACAGAAAAAAGACAGCAGCGGCCTGCGCGTATTGGGTGTTGATTCGGTGGCTGTAAAAAAAGTAGCCATAGATTCAACGGGAAGAAAAAAACATAGTCCGCGCAAAGCCACCATTCGTTCCGCTATTATTCCCGGATGGGGTCAGGCCTATAACCGTAGCTACTGGAAAATACCGGTGGTGTATGCCGCATTGGGCATTACCGGCGTCATCTTTAACTATAACCGCGTTCAGTACAATAAAGTAAAGTATGCTTATTTCTATGTGATTAACCGGAATACGGCAGATTCCACCAAGTTCAGCATAGACAATGTAGACCCTCAATTAAAGTCGAGGGCATTGGCGGGCGATTCCTATTCATTGCAATTGTACCGCAATGAATTCAGGAAAGACCTGGATTATTCCGTGTTGTTCTTTCTTTTCTTCTGGGCCTTGAACGTGGTGGATGCAACGGTTGACGGTCACCTGAAAGATTTTGACGTGAGCAATGATCTCAGCATGAAGATAAAGCCATCTTTCAATGCATTACCCAATACCATAGGTTTGAGTGTGGTGTTGAATATTGGCAAACACCCGGTGAAACATGCTCCTTTTCAAATGCCTTAAAAATTGTGTTAAGTGTTGAGTGTTGAGTGTTGAGTTGCTTTGACGCCGTTGTTGGTGTTTTCACCAACAACTCCCGGTCGGCGAAGTATATTACCTATCCCCGCACGTGTGCAACCTCTGCACTTCGTGACGAAGGGCTGCACCCCCCGCTTATATATGACGCCCTTTAGGGCTAGTCACAAAATCCCTCATGATCAATCATGGCAATCACGAAAATCTGTATTCCATAAAGCCAGGCAAACGCATTTTCGCCCGCCTGGATGACTGGTTCGGACTGGCATTCATCACATTTATCACATTTCCACATTTATCACATTTTCCCATTAAATCATTGTAACTTAATTCCAGTTAAGACCTGGACTTGCTCAACACTCAACACTTAGCACATTTTCAAAATGGCTGGCAAAAAAATAGTTACGGACAGCGGCATTGAAATAAAACAAGTATACACAGCTGCGGATACGCCTGCGGATGCGCCAACAGGCGAAGCAGGCGCATTCCCTTTTACGCGCGGTGTGCAGCCGGATATGTACCGGGGTAAATTATGGACGATGCGGCAGTACGCCGGTTTTTCTACTGCAGAAGAAAGCAATAAACGTTATCATTACCTGCTCAGCCAGGGCGTGATGGGACTAAGTGTTGCATTTGATTTGCCTACACAAATTGGGTACGACAGTGATCATCCGCTGGCTGAAGGCGAAGTTGGCAAGGTAGGGGTGGCAATAGACAGTATAGAAGATATCCGCACGCTTTTTAAAGGCATCCGACTGCAGGATATCAGCAGTTCCATGACCATCAACGCAACCGGGTTTATTCTGCTGGCATTGTATGTGGCATTGGCCAAAGAACAGGGTGCGGATCTTAAACAACTAAACGGCACCATTCAGAATGATATTCTGAAAGAGTATGCCGCCCGGGGAACCTATATCTATCCGCCCAAGCCTTCCATGCGCATCATCACTGATATCTTTGAATGGTGTGCCGCCGATCTGCCCAAATGGAATACGATTTCTATTTCGGGTTACCATATCCGTGAGGCGGGTAGTACGGCGGTGCAGGAAATAGCCTTTACATTGAGCAATGGCAAAGCCTATGTGAAAGCAGCGTTGGAAAAGGGGTTGAATATTGATGTATTCGGCAAACGCCTTTCTTTCTTTTTCAATGCCCATAATAATTTATTTGAGGAAGTGGCCAAATTCAGGGCGGCCCGTAAAATGTGGGCGAAGATTATGAAGGATCTCGGCGCCACCGATCCCAAAGCCATGATGTTGCGTTTTCATACACAAACGGGGGGCAGTACATTAACCGCACAGCAGCCATTGAACAATATTACCCGGGTGGCTATCCAAACATTATCGGCTGTATTGGGCGGCACCCAATCGCTGCATACCAACGGCTACGATGAAGCATTGAACCTGCCCACCGAAGAAGCTGCGCGCATCGCATTGCGTACACAGCAACTGGTAGCCTTCGAAAGCGGTGTGGCAGATACGGTGGATCCACTCGCGGGTTCTTATTTTGTAGAAGCACTTACAAACGAAGTAGAACAACAAGCCTGGCAACTAATCGCTGCCATTGACGCCATGGGAGGCAGTGTCAGCGCCATAGAACAGGGTTTTATACAGGATGAGATAGCCCGAAGCGCCTATGAATACCAGCGGCAGGTAGAAAAGGGAGAGAAAATAATTGTGGGCGTGAACAAGTTCCAGGTAAATGAAAACAGCAGTGCCGCTGCTTTTAAAATAGACGACAGCATCCGGCAGGTGCAGACCGAAAAGTTGCAGCAATTGCGCAATAGCCGTAACCCCGGTAAATGCGATGCCATTCTGCAGGATTTAAACGACAAGGCCAGCAGCGGTGAAAACATCATGCCCACCGTTATTGAAGCGGTAGAAAATAAATGCAGCCTGGGTGAAATTGCGGATACCTTAAGGGAAGTGTTTGGGGAGTATAAGGCGTAATGTGGAAGTGTGAAAATGTGCAAATGTGGAAATGCCAGGCGATGCGGTGGGTACCGAAGGTCAGACCGCATAGTCACTTAAGGAACGCAGATTGTCATGATAAACAATGAATACTTATGGCATAACCCTGTCAGGGCGTAATATCTCAGCGCATTGTGTAGCTCCCCGGCCCAAAATGCGGGGAAAGTTCAAATATTAACACCGATGATAGCCGCCACCGTCTCCTCCCTCCATGAACTTCAGCAAATACTTGCACTGCAACAACTCAATCTCCGCGGCGTAAACGATGCATTGGAGGAAAAAGAACAGGGATTTGTAACGGTTACGCATAGCCTGGAAAAATTGCAGCAGATGCACCGGCTGGAACCCAGCATTATTGTAAAAGACGGGGATATACTGGCCGGCTATGCGTTGGTAATGCCGCAGGAGTGCAGCAGCATCATACCCGAACTGTTCACGTTGTTTGAAGGATTGAAAAAACTCAGTTATCAATCTAAACCTTTGAGTGAATACCGGTTTTATGTAATGGGACAGATATGTGTAGCGGCTGATTATCGCGGCAAGGGTGTATTTGACATGCTGTACCAGGAGCACAGGCGGGTATTGGCGCACAAATACGATTTTGTGATCACCGAAGTCGCCACCCGCAATACCCGTTCCATCCGCGCCCATGAACGCGTCGGATTTAACGTATTGCATATTCACCGCGATGAACTGGATGAATGGGCCGTCATTATATGGGATTGGAGAATGTGAACATGTTATAAATGTGAAAAATGTGGAAATGCCGCAACGCGCTTATGGAACGCAGAGTTTTCATGATTGTTAAGACAGCGCATGATTTAAATGGCGGTCTGTACCTTAGGTCAGACCGCTATTTAGTTGACAAAGTATTCCGCCGGTGATGACAGAAAGTATTGATGCGATTGTCATATGGTAGTACGACAGTTGTCATTATTTTGTACGAATAAGTGGCAAGCACGGCAATCAGAGATGATCACATCAGAGACCAAAAATCTTCATTATCTTGAGCGTCTAACAACCATCACTTCATGAGAATACCAAAACTTACCTGCATTACAGGCATCGCTCTTTTTTTATGTACAACCGGAGCTGCACAAACCATTCAGCAACAGGTGGATCAAAAATCAAAAGCTGAATTACCGAAAGTCATCGAATGGCGGCGTTTCCTGCACCAGCACCCTGAGCTGGGCAACCGTGAGTTCAATACCGCCGCGTTGATTGCAAAACATTTAAAAAGCCTGGGTATAGAAGTGCAAACCGGCGTAGCCAAAACCGGTGTGGTGGGTATTCTCAAAGGAGGTAAGCCCGGTCCGGTGGTAGCGCTGCGTGCAGACATGGATGCCCTGCCTGTGTATGAAAGAGTGAACCTGCCGTTTGCCTCAAAAGACTCGGCAGAATACCTGGGACAAAAAGTAGCGGTTATGCATGCCTGTGGGCACGACAGCCATGTGGCCATACTCATGGGCACCGCTGAAGTATTGGCTTCCATGAAGAAAGACATTGCAGGCACGGTGAAATTTATTTTTCAGCCTGCTGAAGAAGGACCGCCGGGTTCCGAAGAAGGCGGTGCGCCTTTAATGGTAAAAGAAGGAGTGATGGATAACCCCACCGTTGATGCCGTATTCGGTCTGCATATTGCTTCATCTACTGAATCTGGCACCATCCGTTACAAAGCCGGTCCCTTTATGGCCAGCAGCGATTGGTTCACCATAAAGATAAAAGGCAAACAGGCGCATGGCTCTGCACCATGGGGAAGCATAGACCCCATCGTTACCGGTACACAAATCATCAATGGATTGCAAACCATTGTGAGCCGGCGTGAAAATATTGTAAAAGCACCGGTAGTAATCACCATTGGCAAATTTCACAGTGGTGTGAGAAATAATATCATTCCCGAAGAAGCATTGCTGGAAGGGACCATACGTACACTGGATTCCGGCATGCAAAAAGAAGTGTGGGAACGCATACGCACCATGGCCGAGAATATTGCCACTGCCAATGGCGCAAAGGTGGAAGTGTCTTTTGATGCCAAAACACTGGTTACCTTCAATGACAGCACCCTGGTAAATATGATGGTGCCTTCTTTGCAAAGAGCTGCCGGCGCAGGCAATATTGCCGCTTCTCAATGGACAACCGGCGCCGAAGACTTTTCCTTTTTTGGCACCCGCGCACCCGCCTTCTTTTTTAACCTGGGCGGCATGACCAAAGGCATGGATCCTGAAAAAGCACCAGGCCATCATACCCCCGATTTTTATATCGACGACAGTCAGCTGGACGTAGGTGTCAAAGCTTTCTGCAATATTGTTTTCGATTATCCTGCTGCTAAGGCAAATGCTGCTAAACCGGAACAAAAGAAAAAAGGATTCTAACCGCGTGTGCGCAAAGGCGCTATTCGTATATCATGCAAATAAAAACAAAGAGCTGTCCGCGGACAGCTCTTTGTTATATAGGCTCAGAAAAAGTTAAACGGACAGTTCGAAGGAAAGGTTTTCTGAGTACGATGCCGGTTTCCGGACAGGATATTGAATACACGGTTTCAAAGGATACGGTTTACAGGGATAAGGGGCTATTTCTATAAGAATTGGATAATAAGGGTTTCAGGAACAGGTTATTGGTCGGTTGGCTTTCAGAGGAAAAGGACAGGATTTTCTGGGATTGGATATTTCGTTCTTGCTAACACAAAGATGGTTAATGATATGTTGTTTTCTAAATCAATTCGATTTTCAAATCATTTTCTTCGATCAATGGCATAAAATAACAGATAAACCATTTTGAACAGTTATTATTTAAACAGGTTGTTGATGATAACACCGGCAATTGGAGCATTATAAACAACGGACAGATAGTGGCGGAAGAGATAAAAATGCGGCTGCAGCGGAGACCATACAAGCCTTAAATAGCAAAAAGTCCTGCATACCACGGCAGGACTTTTTGCTTATTGCTCAGAAAAAATGTTGTTTGGACAGATGGAGGAAAGGTTTTCTGAGTACGATGCTGGTCTTTAAAGGATACGGATCATTGGACGGACAAAAATGGTTTAGTTTTTCAGGACAGGATAGTGGATGTTTTCAAAGGATTTGGTAAGGTTTAGGGATAGGGTACGGATCGTAATGATATTTCTTAGGATTTGGAATTTCAGATTTTCGAAGGATTTGGATATTTCGTTCTTGCTGATACAAAGATGCACCACGTACAGCTGCTTTTTAAATTAATTCGACTCTTGCAATGCTTTCATCGATGAATGGAATAAAAACGCAGATAAGACAGTTTTTTACCAGCGAAACCCGCTACTGGCGTGGATAATAGATATTTTTTTGCTGCCTGTTTTATTGACAACAATCAATTCATCGCCCAGAAAAACCTACCATTGCTTGATTAGGATTAAGTACGGCCATTACCCCGTGTTAGAGTGTGGAACTATTTGCCCGGCTAACGGGTTTCTGTGACGTCGTCAGCGTGTTTTTTTACTGGTACATCGTTTGGATACATTCAGGCATCACCTAAAAAGCACCGACATGAAAATCGTAGCAACTTTATTAATTGTAGCCGGCATTCTGATGATTGTATTCCGCGGGTTCAGCGTCGCCACTGAGAAAAAGGTAGTAGACATTGGACCTGTAGAAATCAACAAAAAAGAAAATAAATGGATTGGATGGCCTACCTGGGCCGGCGCCATTGCCATTGTAGCCGGCGGTATTATATTATTAAGTAACCGGAAGACGGCGTCGTAAAAAAATGTGTGTCTACAACGGAATCTTTAAACCAGGATCTTCCCAACTGAGGAGAGATCCTGGTTTTTATCTATTCTCAACTATTGTTTCTTTTGTTCTTTCGCCCAGGCGTCTTTTAGTGTGACCGTGCGGTTAAAGACCATCTTCTCTTCATTGCTGTCTTTGTCCAGACAGAAATAGCCTTTCCTCAAAAACTGGTACGTTTCCTTGAAACCCGCATGACGTAGTGCGGGTTCGGCATAAGCATGCTGTATTACCTGTAAAGAATCCGGATTGATATAATCTTTGAAATCACCTTCTTCCACTGAGGGATTCTCCACCTTAAACAACCGGTCATACATCCGCAGTTCGCAGCCAATAGCAGTGGGTGCACTTACCCAATGCAAGGTTCCTTGTACTTTTAAACCAGAGGTATCTGAACCACTTTTGCTTTCTGGTATATACGAACATTTTAATTCCGTAATTTTTCCGCCCGCATCTTTTACTACTTCATCGCACTGAATAATGTATGCGCTTTTCAACCTTACTTTTTGTCCCGGTGCCAGGCGAAAGAATTTTTTTGGCGGGTTCTCCATAAAGTCTTCGCGTTCTATATACAGCTCGCCGCTAAATGGAACATCACGGGTGCCGGTCGCCGGATCTTCGGGGTTGTTTTCGCTGGGGAACATTTCGGATTGTGCCACAGGATAGTTGGTGATGACTATCTTCAGCGGATCAAACACCACCATTCTCCGCAGTGCTTTTTTGTTGAGGGTCTCGCGGACAAAAAACTCCAGCAGGCCCACATCAATCAGGTTTTCCCTTTTTGCTACGCCAATACGGTCGCAAAATTCGCGGATGCTTTCCGCGGGGTATCCACGGCGGCGCATACCGCTGATACTGGGCATGCGCGGGTCATCCCAACCTGTCACATGTTTGTCTGTTACCAGTTGCAATAATTTTCGTTTACTCATCACCGTATAAGTGAGGTTCAGCCGCGCAAATTCGTATTGTTTGGACGGAAATATCTCCAGGTTTTCAATGCACCAGTCATACAGCGGACGATGTGGTATAAACTCCAGTGTACAGATGGAATGAGTGATATTTTCTATAGAATCGCTTTGTCCGTGGGCAAAGTCATACATCGGGTAAATGCACCAGGCATCGCCGGTACGGTGATGGTGCGCATGTTTGATGCGATAAAGCAGTGGGTCGCGCAAATGCATATTAGGTGATGCCATGTCTATTTTGGCGCGCAACACTTTTTCACCGTCTTTGTATTTACCACCGCGCATGGCGGCAAATAATTCCAGGTTTTCTTCCACGCTGCGGTCGGCAAACCTATTGCGTTTGCCCGGCTCAGTTGGCGTACCTTTTTGAGCAGCGATTTCCTCGCTGCTGCTATCATCTACGTAAGCGAGCCCTTTTTTTATGAGGGCGACAGCAAAGCCATAAAGTTGTTCAAAATAATCAGATGCATACAATTCGTTGGCCCAGGTGAAGCCCAGCCATTTAACATCGTCTTTTATACTTTCTACATATTCTGTTTCTTCCGTAACAGGATTTGTATCATCAAAACGCAGGTTGGTTTTACCGCCGTATTTCAACGCAAGTCCAAAATTGAGGCAGATGCTTTTGGCATGACCAATATGGAGATAGCCATTGGGTTCCGGCGGAAAACGGGTGTGAATGGTTTTGTATTTGCCGGCTTCCAGATCCGCTTCCACAATTTCTTCAATAAAATTGAGCGATTTTTCTTCTTCCTTTTTAATCTCGGTCATAACAATAGCTTGTGTGCGTGCTTGTATTGATAAACATGCCACGGCTGAAACCGTGGCAGGAGGCCACAAATTTACTGTATTGCAGGCAGTTAGCCAAAGCAGTATTGGCACCCGGGGAGGTGTGAAATCCAGGGAACATGGGTCAGGCCAGGGACCGTACGGACAAAGTTTACCTTTACCCGGCTGTTCCCGACAAATAATAAACCTTTTCTGTATGTTCCTGAAAAAAATACTACCCGTTGAAAATTATACCATCGTTACACCGCTTTCCAAAGAGGAAGTGTACCGCAGGCTTGCGCAGAACATTGAACCGCGAAAGGGTTATCGGTTTTGGGGTACATCATCAACCAGGCGATTTGAAGGCGAGATTTCGCCGGGTGCTTTTAATATTCAACGGGTGATAAGTTACAGGAATTCTTTTTTGCCACAGATCAAGGGCCAGATAGCATCCGTACAGCAAAAAACCCATATACAGGTTACAATGCAACTGGATATACTGATAATGGTGTTTATGGGATGCTGGCTGTTGGGGACAGGATTATTGTCAGCCGGAGTGATAGTAAGCCAGCTTCATCATTTCGATGCAGACAAGTTTACTTTTATACCGGTAGTAATGTTTGTATTTGGTTGCCTGATGGTTACTATCGGATTCAGACCAGAATGCAATAGCGCTAAGAAATTCCTGGCGGGATTGCTGGAAGCAGAGCCGGGTAAATAAAAGAGGATCCCATACCCGAAAATTTTACTCACCCATTGCTGCAACGCCAGCTTGTTACCGGGTGTCATGTTGCCAATATGCGTAATAATTTCATTTTAATAATCCTTGTTATTGCTTCCTGTTTTTGCTATGCCTGTAAAAAGGGGGAAAGCAGCAGCCATCAAAATTGCGATACCGGCGCGGCTACCATCCGCACCATCGTTTCAAAAAAAGCTACCGTTAAACTAACCGCAACAGCCACCCATGCCATTTACCTGGTAGAAGAAGGCGCAGTTGACACCAAGCTGATTCCCTGCAGCATTGGTATGGAGTATTATCAGAATGATTTATCTGTAATTATTTCCGGCGAGGTGAAGCAAACCAAACCGGACGGAATGAGTCCGTGTTGTATGGAGAATATTGTGCTGACTTCGATTAGCAAATAAAGTAATAGGCACCATACGATCCCTATGGTAGGAACCATCCCCGCACAGCCCCCGCGTTGATACATCCCTGCGTTGTTTTTCCACAGCGCTTTTGCAAGTTAAAATGTAAATCCTGATCTATCGTCACAATCATGAACTCTGTGTTCCATTTTCTGGCATCGAAGATGCGGTCTGACCTTCGGTACCGACCGCGCGTCGCTGCATTTCCATCCGCGCGGATGACCGGTTCGCACCTGCATTCATCACATTTCAAAAAGGTTTATTACCGGGCAGCGTAAGCCCTGCCCCTACATTCTTTATGATCGTGAGTTATCGTGACAATCATGAACGTCTGTGTTCCGTTTTCTGGCGTGGAAGATGCGGTCTGACCTTCGGTACCGACCGCGCATCGCGGTATTTCCACATTGGCCTCAGTCATTCCCCGTTGCCCCCGGCAATCGCTTCCTTACCAGCGTTATTTGTCCGCGGTGATTGGCTTCATGTTCGCATACATGGAACCATTTGCAGAAATTATTAGTAGGCTGGTTGCCGAAGAAATGCGGGTCAACGGTGGCCAGCCATTTATCATCTCTTTTCTTGAATTCTGTTAATGATTTTTCACGTACTTCCTGCAATATGGAAAGATAATAATCCAGCGGATGTCCCTTTAATTGTTTTCTGCCTTCTTCACCCAACTCCATAGCTACGCCGAACTTTTTTTTATTGTCATCACTGAAATCCTTCAGGTTGTACAAAGTAAGATCCTGATAGATGGTTTCCGTAGCAGCCAGGTGAAATAACATAGCGCCGATGGTATTAGCTTTGGGGTCCATTAAAAAATCAAGTTCTTCCTGCTTTAATCCTTTTACAGCGCCCTCCACAGTTCCCCGGATCCAGTTGAGCATGGAAACAAAAGTGCCCAGTTGGGGCGAATACCCCTCACGCGGGCCAATGATATTAACGTCTTCAGCAGGTTTGAAATCATTTGCCAGACTTAGCTGGGGAAGAAAGGCAAATCCGGAAGCCATGCCTGCAGCGTATTTGATAAAATGCCGGCGTGTAGATGCGTTGTGGTGAGTTAACATGACAGTAAAAGTTTAATGGTGTGGCCCAAGGTAATAAAAATAATGGGCACGCGAATGCGTCTCACCGGGGAATAAATTCATTCGTCCAAATCCATTTGATCCATGCGGTCCGTGTTCGCAAAGCCGCATCAGCAGAAAATAACTACCTTCATTTTCCCGCTCACCATTAAAACAACAAACATGATAAAAACGATTTCAACCTTGCTGCTGGTGCTCTGTATTTTCGTTGCTTGTAACAACAGTTCAGAACCAGCAGCGGAAAAAAGCGCCGAAGCAGCATCCGCTTCAACGGTAGATCCCGCCAAGGACTGGAAATTTGGGATTGCGCTTTGGACATTCCATACATTTCCTTTTCCCGAAGAACTGGATAAAGCAGATAGTTCCGGCCTGGATTATATTGAACCGAATACTTTCGTAAAAATTGGGCCTGCTGGTAAAGACACAGCTATGTTCATGCTGTCTGCCGCCGGTATTGATAAAGTGAAAGACATGATCACGGCGAAAGGATTGAAGGTTGAATCCATTTACATTGTCGGCGACTCCACCATTCCATCCTGGGTGAAACAATTTGAGATTGCCAAACAATTGGGCGTAAAATATGTGACCACCGAACCGCCGCTGAACTTATGGAATGCAATCGATAGCCTTGCCGGTGCTTACGGCGTAAAAGTTGCTATTCATGAACATTGGAAAGGTGTTAGTCACTATTGGAACCCGGATACCGTATTGCTGGCATTGAAAGATCATCCCAATTTTGGGGTATGTGCCGACCTGGGTCATTGGCCAAAAAGCGGTATTAATCCCGTTGAAGCGGTTAAAAAACTTGCGGGTCATATTCTTATCGTGCACTTAAAAGATATCGCAGCATTTGATGACCCCACCTTAAAAGATGTTCCTGTAGGGACAGGCAAAGTTGATTTCCCTGCGGTTTTTGCAGAACTTAAAAAGCAAAACTTCAACGGGTATATTTATATTGAACGTGATGCGGAAGACAAACCAAGTAACCTGCCGTCGGTTATGGCTACAGTGAAGTATTATAATGAGCAGCTGAGCAAACTGAAATGAGTCATAAGTTGTAAGTTTTAAGTGATAGGTCCTTTAGGCCGGCAAGGAATATAATGTACAACGCAGAACTTACAACACGCAAAACGATACCGGTTTGTATATATGTGCGGCTTACTGACTTATTACTTACAACTTAAAACTTACCACTTTCATGAGATTGCTCCTATTATCACTAATCTCCATCATGTTTGTACAGGGCGATGGCAAATGGGAGGTAGTTGCAACTAAAAACGGTATACCCAACCGTGGTGAATGCGGCATGGCGGCTGCTAACGGTAAGCTATACCTGCTGGGTGGCGGCGCTTTGCCCACAGAGGTATATGACCCCGCTACTTTAACCTGGACAACAAAAGCCACTGCACCCTTAAATATCAACCATTTTCAGGCAGTGGCGTTTGAGAATAAGATCTATGTACTCACTGCTTTTACGGAAGGAGTGTACCCTGATCAACCGAACACAAAAAAGGTCTGGTACTACGACATCGAAAAAGATTCCTGGGGAACTGGCGGTTCATTGCCCGAAGAAAGAAGCCGCTCAGCTGCTGGTGCGGCTTTGTACAAAGGAAAACTATACCTGGTGGCCGGCATACAACACGGCCATTCCAGCGGCACTACCAATATGTTTGATGTATATGACCCCGCCACCGGTAAATGGTCTGCCTTGCCTGATGCGCCAAATATCCGCGACCATTGCACCGCCACTGTTCTCAATGATAAATTATACGTAGCCGGCGGAAGAAATACCAGTTACCATGAACCGGCTAATTTCATGTCCTTTTTTAAAAAAACCGTACTGGAAGTGGATTGCTACGATTTTAAAAGCGGTCAGTGGTCTACGTTAGCCAGTAAACTGCCCCTGGGCAGCGGCGGAGGCGCCATGGTAAACTTCAATAATAAACTATATTATATGGGAGGGGAGCGTGCTACAGAAACAGAAGCCAATCGTCCGCGGGACAATGTGTTCTGGCTCGATCCTGCCGGCAGCAACGAATGGAAAGAAACCAATCATTTAATAGAGGCGAGAAACGGTATGAGTGCTGCTGTCATTGGCAATCACATTTATGTATTCGGAGGTGCCGGACCAAAGATTGCGCCATTGCCTGATGGTCCCCGCAATGATTCCACGCGCAGACCTGCCACACCACCACCTCCTCCAGTAAAAGATCAGGGTCCGAAACCACCGTCACCGTTGGAAAAATTTAGTATACAATAACAGGGAGCAAATAAAGAAGCATGCGTACAAAAGAAGAAATAAAAAAACTGGCGGCCGTACAAGCCATCAAATACATTGAACAAAATATGACCGTGGGCATTGGCACGGGTTCAACCGTGTATTGGTTTATACAGGAGCTGGCCAGTCATGTGAAACTTGGACTGGTCTGCAAGTGCGTGCCTACTTCCACGGCTACCAATGCGTTAGCTTCGGAACTCGGCATACCCATGCTGGCTTTAAATGATGTGGCTAAAATTGATATTACCATTGATGGGGCCGATGAAATTGATCCGCAACTGTCGCTGATCAAAGGGGGCGGAGGCGCTTTGCTGCAGGAGAAAATGGTGGCCGCCGCATCCGATAAACTCATCATTATAGCTGACCATACCAAACTGGTAAAACAGCTGGGCGCTTTTCCATTACCCGTAGAAGTAATCCCTTACGGTTGGAAGCAAGTGCAACAGCACATTGCTTTCACCCAGGATATTGACGTAATGTTAAGGATGAAGGAAGACAAACCTTTTGTTACTGATCACGGGCATTATATTTTGGATTGCCATTTCAAAAGAATTGACGACCCCGCAAAGTTGGATATTATATTGAATGAAATACCCGGTGTGGTAGAGAATGGGTTATTTATAAAAATGGCCAGTAGCGCCATTGTTGCCAATGCGGATGGAACGGTAGAGACTATTAGCGCTGAGTAATTACGATAGATAGCCGGCGTCTGTAAATTACAGCGAGATTGCAGCTTAAGTCATTAGACTTCGGTTATCTGAAGTCTGAAGAAACGAGATAACCGAAGTCTGTAAATCGCTGGGAAATTGTCGCTTGCGGTTTTAGACTTCGGTAATCTGCCGCGAACGCTACCGCTTCAACAACCGGTTCTGTAAAATCTTCTCCAGCACTTCATCTTTTATATTCCGGCTGATGGGGATATGGTGTTGACCTATTTTAATTTCATTTCCTTCTATGGTTTCTACCTTGTCGGCCGCCACCAGGTAAGATTTATGCACTTTAATAAATCGGCTGGGCGGTAATTGCTCTTCCACACTCTTCATGGTAAGATAGGTAATGTATTTTTTCTCTTTTGTGTGAATGGCTACATAGTTCTGCAATGCCTCGGCAAACAATACGTCCTGGTGCAATAATTTTACCAGTTTGTTGTCGGTCTTTATAAAAAAATAATCGGCTTCCGTAATTGGTTCGGGTATTTTATGCGTGTTTTCCAGGTAAGATTTTACTTTGATCACCGCTTTCAGAAATCGATCAAAAGAAAAAGGCTTTAACAGATAGTCCACCACATTCAGTTCATAACCCTGCAGTGCGTATTGAGGATACGCGGTAGTGAGTATGGTAAGCGGGGGTGTTTGCAGACTTTTTAAGAAATCAAGCCCGGTGATCTTAGGCATTTGAATGTCTAACAACAGCAATTGTATTTCCTGGGTAGCCAGTATCTCCGTTGCTTTTAATGCGTTTTCAAATTCGCCACGCAATTGCAGGAATTCAATGTCTGCAATATATTCCTTCAGCCCTTTGCGCGCCAGTGGTTCATCGTCTACTATGACACAATTAATTTTCAAATCGGTCTGATTTAATTGTCAATGGATAATTGCAGTTGCACGGTATAGGTATCATCGCTGTTGTCAATTTGAAGCGTATGCCTGCCAGGATACAAAAGTTCCAGTCTGCGCTTTACATTGGCCAGGCCGATGCCGCCGCTGGTTTCGGTAGTGGGACTGTTGTCTTTTGAATTTTTTACTTTTAATAACAGCCACTTGTTATCCTTTTTCATACAAATATGGACAAAATTCACCGCGTCTGTATGATTAGATATATGTTTAAATGCATTTTCAACAAAAGGTATTAGCAGCAAAGGTGTAATGTTGAAGCTGGCTACATTGCTGTTGATCTCCATTTTGATATCGTAATTATTACCTCTGCGCAGTTGTTGTAGTTCCACAAAATTTTTGAGGTAGACCAACTCCTTTTCTATGGCGATGCTGTCTGCATTGCAATCGTACAACTGGTAACGCAGCAAATCAGAGAATTGCAGAAGGGTCTGGCGGGCATTGGTATTTTGTTTGTCGATCAAAAAATAAATGGCATTCAATGAATTGAACAGAAAATGCGGATTTATCTGCGATTTTAAAAACTGCAGTTCCGTCTCCGCTTTTTCTTTGGCCATGGCGCCCAGCCGCACACTTGCGGCGGCATAATCAGTCAGCAATTTAAAGGCAGCAGCGGTGCTTACCAATAAAAAATGCGGAATGATATTATCGTATATCCGCTCCTTTAAATTGGTGGTGAGGTTGAAGAAACCGGGCGAACGGAATACCAATTCTTCCACCTGCATTTTCAAAATGCTGCAACCCGCTATCACAATAATGTAGACAAAGATGAATGCGGCATATTTTTTCCGGTAGAGCAGCCGCGGTATCAGCAGGTAATTGGTAAGGTAAACCATCAGCATCAGGTCGGCCACCTTGATAAGCGTTATCAGTGCTGCTCCTTTTGGGTAATCCTGGTACCTGAAATAATACCAGCCCGCATACAGCAACAGCCAGCCTGCAATATGATGAAGCCTGTATTTAAATATGATTTGCCGCCAGTTCATAATTCAAAATAAAAGTACAAAAACCAGCCGGGCTGCGGTTTTATATGTACAGGTTTGAATCCTTGATGAAATGCACGAAAAACGTGACAACTTATACTGCTCAACCGGCTATTTCAACGCCGGCTGCAGCACGGAAAGCTTTCCATCAATGGGCTCGTTGACCTGCAAACCCAGTATATGGGCTACCAGCGGATACACGTGCACGTTTTCAAATCCGGGTAACCGGTATTGTTTTTTAAATGCGGGCCCCCAGGCATAAAAGCTGGCGCGCATATCGGGAAGGGCAGGATCAAATCCATGTTTGCCGGGTGTCAATTTTTTCCCGCTGATACTGAATGCATGGGGCGGTTTTGCAACCAGTATGATATCGCCGGCGCGATGAAAAACATCATCTTTTACCCGGTAATGCCACCGAAGCGGAGTTTGATCCGTGAGATAGGCATCAAAATATATGGCCTGTTTTTTAATGGCATTGTAGGTGGGCAGAATGTCTTTTTTATCTTTGGCATACAGGTGAACCAGCGCATCGCCCCAGGGAATAAAAAATTTGCTACTGTCTATGGCAGATGGTAAACGTATGGGTGCAGTAATGTCAACTTTTGTCATACCATGGTCTGCTACAAAAATAAAATTTACCGGCAGGTGCAATGAATCCACTGCCGCCACCAGTTTGCCGATGCTGCTGTCTACGAAACGTACAGCGGCAGCGGCTTCTTTTGAATCCGGGCTGTATGTATGTTCGGCATGATCAACTTCCGGAAAATAAAAAGTGATCAGGTGCGGTCGTTTTTCCGGCGGCAGTTGCAACCAATTTTTTACGGTGCGGATACGCGTGCCGATATCCACCTTGTCACTATAAATATAATAATAGGTTGGCCGCACGCCCTGGATATCACTTTCCGAAGCTACCCAATAGAAACTCGCGCTAATCATCTGTTGTTTTTCTGCCAGCACCCACAACGGGGTGCCGCCATACCATGAGCCGTCAGCCACAGCTTCTTTATCACTCATTCCATAAAACGACTGCCGGTGCGCGTCGTAAAACGAATTATCCGCCAGTCCGTGGTGGGCAGGGTAGAGGCCGGTGACCAGTGTATAATGATTGGGAAAGGTGAGTGAAGGAAAAGAAGGTTGCATGTATGCTGCCGCAACACCCTGTTTGCGCAAACGCAGCAGGTTCACCGCATGGTATTTATCAGCGAGATCATACCGGAAACCATCAGCCGAAATTAAAATGACATAGGGCTTTTTTTGTTGTTCAGGACTATTTACGCGGCCAGGGATAATTTTTTGGGCCGTGTCCTGGGCCATACATGGGCGTGCAGCCAAGAAAACAGCAAGGAATGCGGCAATGAAAGCAGTAACAATGCGAAGGCCCATTATTGAGTTGAGTTTCATGTTAGTCGTGGTTCTACTGTTGTTGGTGATGTGTCAACAACATGATTATGCCCTTTTTTCCGTGGTGAGTGGTCTGACCTTCGGTACAGACCACTCACCACAGTTCCCGCCGTTGTTGGTGTTTTCACCAACAACATAGTTACGTCCTCGATGAAATGCATACGCGGTCTGACCTTCGGTATCGACCGCGCGTCGCGGCATTTCCACATTTCCACATTTATCACATTTCCACATTTATCTCATTTCTCTCATTTATCACATTTTTCTCTCTCCAAACAACAAACTCCCAATCCGCACCATCGTAGAACCATGCTGCAATGCAATGGTGTAGTCACCGCTCATGCCCATAGAAAGGCAGTTGAATATGGCTGGTTGAGGTGCAAGCGGCGCATATTTATCGAATAGATTTTTCAGGTAATTGAATTCATTTTCTACTACGGTAGTGTCATCGGTAAATGATGCCATGCCCATCAGTCCGCGTATATGAACGTTCTCCATCGGGCTCAACTCATCGTTGCCTGGTCGGAAGATCGTATGCAGTTCCTGTTCATCCAATCCAAATTTGGTTTCTTCTTTGGCGATGTGTACCTGCAGCAATACTTTGATGTGCTTCTCCAGTTTTTTTCCCTGCTTGTTTATTTCATGTAAGAGTTTGAGGCTGTCTACCCCGTGAATGAGGTGTACAAACGGTGCAATCTGTTTTATTTTATTGCTTTGCAGGTGGCCGATAAAATGCCATCGAATATCTGCCGGCAATTGGGGCTGTTTGCTGATCAGTTCCTGCACATAGTTTTCTCCAAAATCACGCTGGCCCTGCTGGTACAATTCCAGTATGTCTTCCACCGGTTTTGTTTTTGATACGGCCACAAGGGTGGCTTTGTTGTTGAGTTCGGTGATGATCTGCTGATATTTTTCTATGTTTACTGCCATGCTATCGCTTCCTGGTTGAAAAAACGAATTTAAATACTATTGCTGCAAAAAAGTGATTTCCATGGCAAGTGGTATTCTTATTTAAGTACCGAACGGCTGATGACGATTCGTTGTACTTCGCTGGTACCCTCATAGATCTGGGTGATTTTTGCATCGCGCATCAGCCTTTCTACATGGTATTCTTTTACATAGCCATAACCTCCATGAATTTGAACGGCTTCAACGGTTACCCACATGGCAGTTTCTGATGCAAATACTTTGGCCATGGAGGAGCTGAGTGCGTAATCGCTACGCTGGTCTTTCTCATAAGCGGCTTTTAAACAAAGCAGGCGCGCCGCTTCAATACGGGTGGCCATATCAGCCAGTTTAAATTGGATGGCCTGGTGGTGCATGATTTCTGTGCCAAAGGCCTTTCTTTCTTTCACGTATTTCAATGCCAGTTCATAGGCGCCGCTGGCAATACCCAGGGCCTGGCTGGCAATGCCGATGCGTCCGCCACTCAATGTTTTCATGGCAAATGAAAACCCGAAGCCATCGTCGCCAATCCGGTTTTCCTTCGGCACTTTCACATCACTAAAGAGAATGCTATGCGTATCACTGCCGCGTATGCCCAATTTATTTTCTTTGGCGCCGACCGTCACACCCGGCCAGTTTTTTTCTACAATGAATGCATTGATGCCATGGCTTCCTTTGGCAATATCCGTCTGCGCCATCACCAGGTATACCGATGCTGAATTGCCGTTGGTGATCCAGTTCTTGGTGCCGTTCAATATATAATGGTCGCCTTTATCTTCGGCTATGGTTCGCTGTGAGGTGGCATCGCTACCGGCTTCGGGTTCACTTAATAAAAATGCCCCGATGTACAATTGTCCGTCTTTCCTGCCCTGTGCCAGCGGTGTAAGATATTTTTGCTTTTGTTCTTCGGTGCCGTAGGCTTCCAGTCCCCAGCACACCAGGCTGTTGTTTACACTAACGGCTACGCTTACACTCGCATCAATCTTGCTGATTTCCTCCATCGCCACTACATAACTGATGGTATCCATGCCGCTGCCGCCGTACCTGGGGTCAACCATCATACCCATAAAACCCAGTTCCGCCAGTTTCATGATTTGTTCACGTGGGAATTTCTGGTGCTCGTCGCGCTCAATCACGCCGGGGAGGCATTCCTGCTGCGCAAAGTCCCGCGCAGCCTTTTGTATCATCAGGTGTTCTTCGTTCAATTGAAAATGCATGGTGTTGGTTTTTTCAGGTATGCGGCAAAAATAAAGAAAGTTGTTGTACTAACTAACGGGTGGTAGTAAAAATGTTGGGCAACTATGTACCAGTTTGGACAAGAGCCCATTTCTGGTATTTCATTCACCATTTTATTATATTAGTATATCACCGGCAACCTGTTTGCAGCCTGAAGTCTGCGCTTGAAATAGTGGCCAGCTCTCCCAGAGAACTATTGCTAAATACATCAAGTACTTCAATACCCATGTCTTATTTTTTTTTGACTTGCTCTTCCTGGGCTGCCCCTGTTTAGCCATCGGCATTACCCTTGGCTTAATAACATCTGCAAAAGTGACATTGATGTTGAACTTGGGATGGCATTTCTATGAAACAAATCTCTTTGCTTCGACATGATTCAAATGTAGCCAACTATTTCCTGGTTAGGAACGGATAATTATATAAAAAACCGCCAGGTTCTTGCAAAAACCATAGTCAGCGCAAACATGCTCAATACAACTGATAAATATTTTTGCCCTCGCCTGCCATTGCCTCCCAAAGAGCACAATGACAGTATTAATGCAATTACTGGCAATAAGGCAAAATAATATTGGTAGCCGAATCGATATAATTCAGTGATGCCGAAAAGCGCTTTTGTTTTGCCATCCGCCCGCAAGTATTCTTTCGCGATATTCTTGTTTATGACGAACGTTCTAACAATAGAACACACGCTTAATAAAAAGGAAATTCTAAGCAGTCTGTCTTTTATTTGAGTAGTCATTTGGAGGTAAGGGGGTTGATGGAATCTGACTTTTCTTACTTATAATCCTGGTTAGTTTTTACATTCAAACTACGAACCTGTTTGTTGCTTATAACTTTTAAATAATAAAAACAAACTTACCCAAAGCCAAATCCCCAGATAAATAAATACCCAACTATTCGTGTCACGCAGTAAATTGAAATGAAGTTCATGAGCGTTATTTTTATCAATAGTACCACATGATTCAAACGCTGTTAGTCCCACAGTTCCCGCCAGTACAAGAAAGCCAAGCAAGCCAAAAAATAAAACCAGTTTATTTAATGTAACAAACACTTCCTAAAATTAATCCGCCATAAAATAAAACAACACCATCCAAACACATACAAAACAACACACCATTAGTATGTCCCCCTGCAAATCCACCAATTGCTTCTTTTTTATGAGTAACTGGTAAACAACCCAGCCAACCAGCAACACACTGGGCAATCCATAACGGATAAAAATATACGGTGACATAAGTTGCAGGGTTGATGGTAGTTTTTAAAATGTTTTTGATAGTGGCTGACTATCCAAAGGAACTCATTTTTGCTCAAATTTAAAATGCAGGACGTTAAACAAAAATGTTTTTTTACCGTCCTACTATCCAATTCACGGCCTTTTCAAGGTTCCTGTATACCCAGTTTGTGGGATTTTTTGCCCAAATGAATTTCATATTCATTTATTCCGTTATTTTTGTTTAGTCGTAAAGGAAAACACCTAACCGCTCTTATATCCTGCTTTCAAGGTTCCCGTCTCCGGGAATTTAAGCAGTGACCATCCAGTCTATCCTCCCGGAATGCCAGCCCCGATTTCATGTCCTGTTTAATTTCCAGTTTAGTTATTTCTAAACCAATCATATGTATAAAAATTTACTTTTTATCCTGGCAGCGCTATGCCTGATCAGCAACCTGCAGGCTCAAAATGTGTTTAATCCGGCCGACGCAATTGTAACCTACAATTCAGGGGCAGCCCCGGGAACCTCCACCAACCCCAGTCAACCTGCACCCGGTGTAATGGCCAAATGGGTACGCACGTCCAGAGTGGGCTGGAGCACTACCAACTTTAAATGTTATATCTGGAATGGCATGGCTTTCCGCCTGCGTTTTCCGAACAACTACAATCCCAACAACGCTACCAAATACCCGGTAATGGTATTCTTTCATGGTGGCGGTGAAACCGGTACTATCTACGATAACGAAGACCACCTGCTGTGGGGTGCTCAAACTTTTGAACAACGCATCAATAATGGTGAATGGAATGGCTTCCTGCTTTTTCCGCAGGAAACTTCTGTTGGTTGGGATGATAATTATTTTAGCAGGATCAACGGCGTACTCGATACACTGCAGAAATACAACAATTCGGACCCCGATCGCTTAATCGCTATGGGACTTTCATCCGGCGGTTACGGCGCCGTAGCGTATGCCAGTTTCTATCCCCAACGGGTAGCCGCTTCTTTGCCTTCTTCACCTGCACAGATCAGAACATTGAGCGGCAGCATAGGCGCATTTGTACACATTCCGATATGGATGGCCAATGGCGGTACAGATGTAAACCCCGATCCATATAACGCGCAGGGTTTCTACCAGGACTTTCGGAATGCCGGCGGCAATATCTATAACACTTATTATGTAAACGATGGACATAATACCTGGACGGATATGTGGAACCAAAAAAATGCTTCGAATGCATTTATTACCACCAGCTATTGGAACACCGCGCACAAAGCACAGCCACTGGTCTATTACCAAAACACGCAATACTGCAATGCCATATCTGCGCGCATGGGCATCACTGCTGGTTATTATGCTTACGAGTGGCAACAAAACGGCGCTACCATTGGCGGTGCTACCGGTAATGAATATACGACAACACAGGCCGGCACGTATCGCGTACGGTTTATGCGTACTGCTACCTCCGCCTGGTCAGCATGGACACCCAACCCGGTTGTCATCAGTGCAAAATCCTGTGCAGTGGATACATTGTATGCGGAACATTTTAATGCTGATAATTATTTTGTTTCCAATTCCGGTTATAGCATCGGCAATTTTACCTGCCAGGGGGGTATCATGACTTCAGGCACCGATTTATTTACCCAGGATGCAACAGGTGTACAGGGCAATCGCTTCCTTGTGAACTATACAAAGACAGGCAACGGTTGCACATTTGCGGCCGGCGACCGTGTATGGAATACCTATAGCCCCGTTACCGTATTGCCGAATACTAATTACGAGTACAGTTTTTATATTGGTAACCAAAATGCTACCAGTCCGGCCCAATTAGCGCCTACCATCAATGGTACAGCGCTTACCGGCAGCTATGTACAGGCTACCGGAACGGGTAATGCAAGCTGGAAAAAAATTACGTATACCTGGAACTCCGGCGGATTTACCTATGCCGACCTGGGCATCATCAACCGCTCTGCAGTAACTACCGGTAACGATTTTACCATAGATGAAATCTGCTTTAAGCTCGCACCCGCTGCTCCCGTGCCTGGTTGCACCAACAATACATCGCCTGCAAATGGCGCCGTGTTAACTACGGGTACTACGGCTAACTTAGCATGGACGGCAGCCGCCAATGCAGCGTCGTACGATGTGTACTTATGGACAGGCGCCACAACTGCTACCAACCCGATTGCAAATGTTGCCACTACTTCTTATAGCGCAGCTGGTTTAACCAGCGGTGTTGCTTACAGCTGGTATGTGGTTCCGAAAAACAGCGCCGGTGTTGCAGCAAGTGGTTGCAGCAATAACCAGACAACTTTCACTACTGCTGCCGTACCTGCATGCGTTACCAATACATCACCTGCCAATGGAGCTACCGTTGCAGGAAGTTCAGCAGCTACGCTCAGCTGGAATGCAGCAGCCACTGCGGTATCATATGATATATACCTTTGGAAAGGCGCTACACCGCCGGCTTCACCTACTGCCAATGTATCCGGCACAACATACAATGCCAGCGCTCTAACCGCCTCTTCCGTATACAACTGGTATGTGGTTCCCAAGAATGCCGTAGGCGCGGCAACAGGTTGCAGCAGCAATGCTACCAACTTTACTACAGCAGCCGGGCCCGCAGTACCGCCCTGCGTGACCAATATTTCACCTGCAGATGATGCCACCATCGCCACCAGCACTACGGCTACTTTAACATGGAATGCAACGGCTACGGCAACCACTTATAGTGTTTATTTGTGGACAGGTGCCATTGTTCCCACCACAGCTACTGCTACTGTGAACGGTACATCTTACAACGCCGCTGGTTTAACAGCAGGCAAAGTATACAACTGGTATGTAGTGCCCGCCAACGCAGCAGGCACTGCTACGGGTTGCAACAGCAATACCACCAATTTCACTATTGCTGCTGCCCCCATCACAGGTAACGGCACGGGGTTGAAAGGCGATTATTACAATACGATCGATTTCACCGGGGCTATCTACCAGTCACGGACAGACGCAACGGTTAATTTTGATTGGGGAACCGGTTCGCCGTATGTATTAATCAACGGCAATACGTTCTCCGCGCGCTGGACCGGTTTTGTACAGCCGCTTTTTTCACAAACCTATACTTTCTACACCACCAGTGATGACGGTGTACGCCTCTGGGTAAACGGTCAGCAGATCATCAATAATTGGTCAGCGCATTCTTCTACCGAGAACAGTGGCACAATTACGCTGGTGGCTGGTGTTAAATATTCTATCCGCATGGATTATTATGAAAATACCGGCAGTGCAGTAGCCAAATTGTCCTGGTCAAGTGCCTCCACGCCCAAAGCCATTATTCCGCAGAAACAATTGTATACACCCGGCAACGGCAACCGGGTAGCAGACTTTGAAACAACAGCACTGGCAATACCTGAAACAGTGGTAGAAGTAGCGGGAGCTGCAACGGGAGCACCGCCCGTGATAACCGGCGTTTACCCTAACCCGGTAGTAAGCGGTCAGAATACGATCCTGCAGATCAATAGCGACCGGGGTGGAGTGGCCACCGTGCAGGTATTGGGCACTATGGGCAATTCGGTTCAAACCGAACAATTGACCCTGCAAGCCGGCGGCAATACGAAAACAATTCATACGGCCGGTCTCAAACCCGGATTGTACATTTTGCATGTGAGTGGGAATGTGAGCAAGACTACCGCCCTGAAATTGTTAGTAAATTAAAGATTGATTAACCGGCTATACCATCAGGGGCTGCAAGCAATTGCGGCCCCTTTTTATTGCACCTGTTATAATTTTCCTACCGACCGCCGGTAATGTCAAAAAAATGCAGAAATTTATGGCTCATGGTACAGTTTACGGCCACCATATTGCAGTTTGCCGCACAGGGAGAAAAAACCGGCTGGAGCTATATCAAGGTTCCGGAGAAAATTGCTTTGCAGTTAAAGCCCAACAATAAAAAATCATTCCGGGTAAAAGGTAAGCTGGACGCTTTTGCCATTAAAGGCGTTTCGCTGATACCCATGGGCGGCGGTGATTTTATTTTGGCTGTGAATGCCGCGATGCGGAAAGGCACTGGTAAACGCAAAGGGGCGACGCTGAAGGTACAGCTGGCAGCCGATGAAAAGGAATATGAAATCAACCCGGAATTTGTGGAATGCCTGACCGATGAGCCGCCGGCACGCATTTATTTTAGTTCATTGCCCCGTGGTCACCAAAACTATTTCAGCAAATGGATAGAAAGCGCCAAAACTGAGCCCACCCGCACCAGGCGCATTGCCATGGCCGTTTCCGCTCTCTCCAAAAAAATGGGCTACCCGGAGATGATCAGGGCACAGAAGAAAGACAACCAAAAGCTGATGGATAGTTAAACGGCTGTTATTTTTATAGGCAATCCTTCACAGTTTGTTTTCCGCGCATTAAACTTCAATATTTTTACAACCGAATCCCTGTCTTAAATCCTTACTATACCTGCCTGTGCCAACCCCGTTTACCGTTTTTCAACGGCATTGCTTTTGTAACGTTTGAATCAGTTAAAAGGCGTATTTTCAAAAATTGAATACGTGAGCATGCAGATTGCACCGGTTTGTAAAATATGTTGTTTGGTAGGAATGATGGCTTGCCTGCAAACTGCTGTTCATGCCCAGGAAGATACTACCCAACACCCGGAAGATACCAGTAAACAACGGCGCACCATTGTAGAATACTTAAAACAACGCAAAGGTGTGTTCGGCAAGCTGGCCAGCAACCTGGTGGGTGATACAGCGGCTTCAGATTTGGAATCGAACGCCGTTAGAAATGATCTAACTTTTGTGGCGTATGAAGGCAAGATAGTCCGCAATGTGGCTATTCAGCGGCTCGACTTCGGCACACTTATTTCAGATACAGCCCATAATTTCAAAAACACCTTCACCAGCCTGGCCAATTCGGCGCACCGCAAATCGCGTGAATATGTTATAAGGAACAACCTGTTCTTTAAAAAGGGCGACAGAATTATGGCTTACCTCATGGCTGATAATGAAAGACACCTGCGCGACCAGCCATATATCCAGGATGCGAAAATCATTATCATTCCTTTATACCAAAGTGATTCGGTAGACATACTGGTACGCACCAAAGACGTACTTTCCATTGGCGGCAGCTTTGAACTCAGCAATACGCAGGCTTTTGAATCTACATTAAAAGAAGAAAATATTTTGGGTACGGGCAATGGTATACTGGGTGGACTGTTATACAACCAGGCCAGAAGAAAGCGGACAGGTTATGCTGTGCAATATACAGCGCGCAATATCGGGGGTTCATTTGTGGATGGTGTTATCGGCTATACCAATTACGGCAATACCATGAATACGTTGCAGAAAGAAGAGGAGAACCTGTACATCCGCTTTGCAAAACCGCTGATAAATGCTTACACCACGCTTACATATGCTTTTGAAGCTGGCAACCATGTTACCCAGAATATGTTCTGGACAGATTCCATATACAAAAGCGATATCAAATACAATTACTTTAACTACGATGCATGGATAGGATGGAACACCGGCGCGTACCGGATAAAAGACGGTACCAACCTCGATGATCGTTTACGCACCCTCGTGAGCCTGCGTTATTTCAAACAACTGTTCCTGAACATACCTGACCGTTACAAAAACCAGTACTATTTCCAGTATGCTGATATCACCGGTATCATTGGCGCTGTCTCTATCTTCAGGCAGAATTTCTATAAAGCCAAATATTTTTACGGTTTTGGAAGAAACGAAGACGTTCCGGAAGGGGTAGATGTTTCGGTTACGGCGGGCTGGATAAACAAGCAAGGAAAAAACAGGCCTTACCTGGGACTTGATTTTTTGCGTTACTATTTCACTGACAATAAAGCCTACTATACATTCACCGGTCGTACCGGATCTTATTGGGGCAGGGGAAAACCGGAAGACTTCAACATACTGCTAAGCATGGATCATTATACCCGGTTGAAAAACATGGGCACGCACTGGAGACAAAGAAGCCTGATCAATGCCAGCATTACCGGGCAGATAAACGCTGTGCTGAATGCGCCGCTGGCATTGCAAAGCATGTATGGCCTGGATGAATGGAAGGCGGCGGTGCCTTTTGCCGATGGCGATTTCAGGGCCACACTTCGCGCAGAATCTGTATTTTTCAGTCCATACACTTTTATCAACTTCCATTTTGCGCCGTTCATCTTCGGCAATCTCTGCGCAATCACCCCCGTAAAACAAAGCGTTAATAAAACTGATCTGTACAGCAGCGTGGGCGGTGGTATCCGCACGCGCAATGAAAGTTTGATCTTCGGCACCTTTGAATTAAAAGTATTTTACTACCCGCGCAAGACTTTTACCGGAGACACCTGGCGCATCGAAACAAATACCGGTATCCGGTTTAAATACAATAGCCAGTATATTAAGAGACCGTCCCTAATTAACGTGAACTAACTATCAGGTAATAAGTGACAGGTTTGAAGTCCTTTTGCCCGGCTGATATGATGGCCGGATAGCTTGGTAAAAGCAATTAAAACTTAGCCCTATCACTAACAGCTTATCTTCTTTTTTGAGAAAAACGTTGTTGCGGGGGATGCTGGCGGCTGCGCGGTTGATAAGCAGGCGCCGGGCCCAGTTGTTGTGGCACCGTGGCTTTGTGCACTGGTTTGCCCAACAGGCGCTCAATCATGGCGAATTTGTTTTGTTCGCGTTCGGTAACAAAAGTGTAGGCAGTTCCATCTGTTTCAGCGCGTGCGGTACGGCCGATACGGTGAACATAATCTTCTCCGTCATTGGGTACATCGTAATTGATAACAAGATCAATATGGTCAATGTCTATGCCCCTGGACAGGATATCAGTGGCCACCAGCATGGGCAGACGTTTGCTGGTAAATGCGCGCAATACTTCTTCTCTTTTTGTTTGCTCCAGATCAGAATGTATGGCTTCTACAGGCATGCCGGCACGTTGTAATTCAATGGTCAATTGTTTTACGCTTTGTTTGCGTGAACAAAAGATAAGGATGGAATTAAACGTTTTGCTTTTCAAAAGTAATTTCAGCAATGGCATTTTTTGTTGCTCATAGACAATGAATGCTTCCTGTATAATTTTTTCAGGCGGCCTGGAAATTGCAATGTTTACTTCTACAGGCTGATGCAATATTTTTTGCGCCAGGGTCCTGATCTTGGGTGGCATAGTAGCTGAAAACAACAGGGTCTGTCTTTTCACCGGCACCATGGAAATGATCTTCATGATGTCTTCATTAAAGCCCATGTCCAGCATGCGGTCGGCTTCATCCAGCACCAGGTATTTCAATCCTTTTAATTTTACATAGCCCATATTTATATGCGCTATCATTTTACCAGGTGTACACACCACAACGTCTACGCCTTTGCTCAGTGCGGATTTCTCTTGCACAAAAGAGCCACCGTCGCCACCGCCATATACCGCCATGGAACTTACGGAGGTAAAATAAGAGAGCCCTTCCAGGTGGCCGGCGATCTGGATGGCCAGTTCCCGGGTCGGCACAATAATCAGCGCGTTAATATGATGATCATCGTGGGCTTCCGTAACCAGTTTATTGAGCAGGGGCAATAAAAAAGCGGCCGTTTTACCGGTACCTGTTTGTGCAGAGGCAATGATATCTTTGCCCTCTAAAATAAGCGGAATTACCTGGGCCTGTACAGGTGTTGGCTCTTCGTAACCACTGGCGGCAATCCCTTCCGATAAATTTTCGTGGAAATTAAAATCTGTAAACTTCAAGTTGGATAAGCTATATGAGAAATAGGGTTTAAACAGTGAAGATACGAAAACGGCATCTAATTCATTTTATAGCCACCACAAAAGATTTTAGGGCGGGTTGGGGCAAGCGCCGGATAATAATTAACCTGATGCGGTGCCACGGCTAATTATTTACTTTATTTGTACAAAATAACCCAATATGGCAGCAGGGATGAATGATTTCAACAACGTATTTTTTATTGGCGTGGCAGGCACGGGCATGAGCGCCATTGCGCAGTACCTGGCCGGTATTGGGAAAACCGTACGCGGTTCTGATCGCTACTTTTCACCGGGTGTTTACAGCGAAACCAAAGAGAAACTGGAAGCTGCCGGCATCAGTTGTTTTTTACAAAACGGGGAGGGCATTACCGGGGCTACTGATTTGGTGGTGGTGTCTACAGCCGTGGAAGATACCGTGGTTGAAGTGCAAAAAGCAAAACAACTGAATATCCCCATCATAAAAAGGTCGGAACTGCTGGCGCTGATTGCCAAAAGCAAAAAAACGATTGCGGTAGGGGGTACCAGCGGCAAAAGCACAACCAGTGCCATGCTGTTTGATATTTTGTCTGAAGCGGGTATGTCGCCCAGTATTATCAGTGGGGCCGGACTGGTGAGCATTATAAAAGAAAATAAAATTGGCAATGCCAAAGTGGGCAGGGGTGAGTGGCTGGTGATAGAAGCCGATGAAAGCGATAGTTCTATTGTTCAATACCATCCGGAGGTAGGATTATTGCTGAATGTAGACAAAGACCACAAGGAAATGGATGTGCTTATGCAGATTTTCAGCGAATTCAGAAAGAATACGACGGGTTTGTTTATCGTTAACCAATCGCAGGCTGCCGCCAAATCACTTTCACAGGACCTGCAACATGATTTTTCAGTGGATGCCGGTTCCGGCGCCGGGTTTATAGCCACCGGTTTCAGGCAGGAAGGGCTAACCATCTCATTCTTTATTAACGGAGCGCCTTTTACCATGCACACCGTGGGCCGCCACAATATGGAAAATGCCCTGGCTGCAACTGCCGTCGCCTGTCAGCTGGGTGTTAGCCTGCAAACCTGCGCCTCCGCATTGGCGCACTACGAGGGTATCTATCGCAGGCACCAGGTATTGGGTAAAAAAAACGATGTGCTGGTGATCGACGATTATGCGCACAACCCGGTAAAATGTGCGGTATCTATTGAAGCCTGTCAGCAACTGGCACCCAAAGTAGTGGCATGGTTTCAGCCGCATGGTTATGGGCCCACCAAATTTTTACGCAATGATTTTGTACACGAAATAGCCCAAGTGCTGCGGCCGGAAGATGAGATATGGATGAGCGAGATCTTTTATGCCGGCGGTACCACTACCAAAGATATTTCTGCGAATGATCTCATTGATGATCTAAAAGCCTTGGGTAAACAGGCTTATTTTGAAGAAGACCGGAAGAACCTGGTGGATGCTATCCGACCGCATCTTTCAGGTAATTGTGTATTGTTACTAATGGGCGCCCGCGATCCATCATTGGAGTATTTCGCCAAAGAAGTTTATCAACAATTGTAAACCGCAACGGGCGGCATTGGCGCAATTTAACAGATCTGATAGACGCAAATCAAGATTGTATATACTAAAGACGAATAGCTCACGTTTTTACCTAGTTTCGTGCAAAATTTTATATCCAGTAAAACAATCGTTCAACATCATGGGAAATCCCTTCTTTACTACTTTCAACAAGTACAACCTGCTTTTCATTATTGCACTGGCTTTTGCTTTCAGCTCTTGCGGACAGGCTCATTCAGAAAAAAAACCAGCTGTTGCAGACAGCACTGCTGCAGCCAAAGCTACTGGTGATTCAGCCATTGCCGCAAAAGCAAGCACGATACTGGATACTGCCACTTACGACCGCCTGATCACCGAAATGGTGAACAAAGATAGCTCCGGGAAATGGCCGGTAAAACATGCGTACCCGCTTGCAGGAGCTTTATTGCCATACAATCGTATCGTAGCTTTTTATGGCAACCTCTATTCCACAAAAATGGGTGTGCTGGGAGAATATCCCCGCAAGGAAATGCTGGCCAAACTGAAAGAAGAAGTAGTAAGATGGCAGGCAGCAGATACCACCGTTAAAGTAATACCTGCCTTGCATTATATCGCCGTAACCGCACAGGGAAGCCCGGGCAGCGGCAACAAATACCGCCTGCGCATGCCCTTTAAACAGATCGATTCTGTCATTTCCATGGCCAAAGAAATTAATGCGCTTGTATTTATAGATATACAAGTAGGTCATAGCACCGTGCAGGATGAAGTACCCCTGTTTGAACCATACTTTAAAATGCCCAATGTGCATTTTGGCATCGACCCTGAATTTTCTATGAAAGGCGGTCAGAAACCAGGCGCTGCCATCGGTACCTTTGATGCTGCAGACATAAACTATGTTTCTAATTACCTCGCAAAAATTGTAAAAGAAAATAATTTGCCGCCCAAAATACTGGTGGTACACCGCTTTACAAGGGCCATGGTCACTAATTACAAACAAATTAAACTACAGCCGGAAATACAAGTGGTGATGGATATGGATGGCTGGGGTGCACAAGCGCGTAAGATCACTACCTACAAACAATTTGTATTCGGAGAACCGGTACAGTTTACAGGCTTCAAACTGTTTTATAAAAACGATTTCCGTGAACCTAAAAGCCGTATCATGACTCCCGAAGAAGTCTTGAAACTGAAACCGAAGCCGATGTATGTGCAATATCAGTAATCGCTGATCGCTGATGTGATCATCGTTGATTTGTTTTATTGCATGTTCGTTTAACTTCACCGGCATATTTAACCTTACACATCGCATTTAATATTATTGAACCCTCCAAACCGGAGGGTTTTTTTAGGTCGTAAAAGTGGGGGGCCAATCATACTCGCTTGCACCGCGATAAATCAGCGAGTATCGCATCAGACATCAGAGATATAATCGGTATCTTTGTCAGTTGTATTTTATGCTGGTTGTTATGGAAAGAGAAACAAATTTTATGTGCCAGGCCATTGAATTGGGCCGGCAAGGTATGCTGAACAATGCAGGAGGCCCGTTTGGTTGCGTTGTGGTAAAAGATGATGTAGTTGTTGGCCGCGGCTGGAACCGGGTAACGTCTGACAATGATCCTACTGCACACGCAGAGGTGACGGCCATACGCGACGCGTGCAAAAACCTGCAAACTTTTCAGCTGGATGGCTGCGAAATCTATACTTCCTGCGAACCATGCCCCATGTGCATGGGCGCCATTTACTGGGCAAGGCCGGCTAAAGTGTATTTTGCGGCCAGTCGCAACGATGCCGCCGCTGCCGGATTTGACGACTCCATGATTTACGAGGAGCTGGCGGTGCCGGTGGCAGACAGAAAAATTGTGATGAGCTGTATAATTCCCGATAAAGCGGCCCACTTATTCGACGAATGGATAAAAAAAGAAAATAAGAAGGCTTATTGAGAGAAAATCATTGGCCGGCAATCAATTAGTCCGCGTAAAACTACTCATGTCGATAGTATTATCAGTAATCAATATCCCGGGCGGAAATACTATTTAATCGATTACAACGTTTTACGTAGTACAGATCCAAATCAATGAAAATCAGGCTATGAAACGTTACCTATTGTTGCTGCCGCTTTTGTGCGTGTTTGCAGCACATGCGCAAGTGAAAGATGGAAATAAAACTCACCAGGTAGAACAGCTGGTGCAGTTGAAACAAACTGTTACCCGTAAAATTGACTCCCTCCAGGCCCAATTGCCCGAATTGGTTATGAGCATGGAGATGACCCGCAAAAAAATAGACCAATTAAGAAAAGAAAGCAGTAATCAGGACAGGCCCGACGCGGAAACCAAAGAACAACTGTCGAAATTATCTGCTGAACTGGCCGCCGCCAACAACCTGGCTGACAATCTCCGCAAAAAATTTGATACCCGTATCTCCGAGCTGGATAAAGCGCTCAATCTCCAAAAAGATCTGGAAGACAAAATCACGGCCTTATTAAAAGAAAGCAACCGGTGATTAATGTGCTAATGTGATGAATGTGATAAATGTGCTAATGCGCGCACGGTGACTAGCCGTCTGACGTCCTCGTCTGACGGAATTTAAGATCTATTTGATAAACAGAATGTTGTTGGTGAGAACACCAACAACGGCGAAAATCAATGAGAACACCCGTCTGAAGTCCTCGTCTGACGGAGTTAAGATCTGGTAGATAACGAGAATGTTGTTGGTCAAAACACCAACAACGGCGAGAATCAGTGAGAACACCCGTCTGACGTCCTCGTCTGACGGAATTAAGATCTGGTAGATAACGAGAATGCTGTTGGTGAAAACACCAACAACGGCGGTAATCAGTGAGAACATCCGTCTGACGTCCTCGTCTGACGGTGTTAAGATCTGGTAGATAACGGGCATGTTGTTGGTGAAAACACCAACAACGGCGGGAATCAGTGAGCACACCCGTCTGACGTCCTCGTCTGACGGAAATAAGATCTGGTAGATAACGGGCATGTTGTTGGTGAAAACACCAACAACGGCGGTAATCAGTGAGAACATCCGTCTGACGTCCTCGTCTGACGGAATTAAGATATGGTAGATAACGGGCATGTTGTTGGTGAAAACACCAACAACGGCGGTACAGCTACAAGGGGATGGTGCTGTTAACCCGGAAGGGGTGATATTAATAAAGCAGAAAGCACCAAATCTAGTCTTTTGTACCTGCCGAAGCCTGTACGCTTTACTAAACCCGATGCTTTCGTTTGAGATTCTTTTTCTATCTTTTTACAGATTTCTTTTTCCTCTCAATTGCAAATTGAAGATACGTTACTGCACTATCCGTTTCCAAATATTTTGCCTTTCTGTTTTGCACCTGTTGTGCACTTAGTTATGCACATTACTTACATAATTACAAGCTTGTTGGCCACAAGATTTTTTCCATTGGTCCATACCATTTCGTACACACCTTTTGGTAAAGAAGACACATCAATGCGGGTTTGAAAACTACCTGCTGCCAATTGTTTACGCAGGATGATAGTGCCATGCAGGTTCACCAGCTGTACCTGATCATTATTGCCCGCATGCAAATGGTTGATGATGATATAATCCCTGGCCGGATTGGGGTACATGCTAATGGTATTATCAGTAATTGAAACAGCTGTTTTTACCAGGATGGTCTTGCTGTATTCAAAATGTCCATCATTATCCAGCATCTTCAACCGGTAATAATTTTTACCGCTGTTAGCTGTTTTATCGGTGTAACCATATTTATTGCCGGTGTTGTTATTCACTGCATTGATTTTGTCGATAGCAACAAATGCTGTTCCATCAGTACTTCTTTCAATGATAAATGCATCGCTGTTTATTTCTGCAGTTGTTTCCCAGTTCAATTGAACTTGTTTGTCTGTGGCAATACCGGTAAAGCTATTCAATGTTACAGGTAATAAAGAAGAAATAAGGTTGATGGTACTGTTGTTATAGGATACAAAAGCTACATCACTGCTACCACTAAGCGTTATTTTAAAATATTTGATAGAACCTGCATTGCCGGCGTTGATGCCGAAGGCACTGAGGTCGCTGGCCCATAAACGCACCGGGCGATCTGTTCTGGTGTATCCGCCGGCCAGTGTCATAGGATTTCTGTTGGCTTCATAAAAGTCAGCTGTCCAGTTGCCTACCGGAGCAACATTGGTCAACACAATATCTACAGCATTGCCCACTCTTGCCCCATTGATATCAGTAAACTCATATTTGTCCGTTGAGCCGGAGGGGTCGGCAATTTGTGTGATGAGGATATCAGGAACACCATCGCCGATAGAACCAGACAAAACGGTACTTACCGGAAACATCATGGTACCTGCGGGCAGATTGGCTACACAAGTGCCCAGGTCCAGCCCTTTGACGCCATCTGTAAGATAATAAGGAATATTATTCATCGGGGGAACGATGCCGGGTCCGTTCGCTACACCATCATACATATATCCCAACCCGATTTTGGTATTGCCTGTTACACTTGAGCCAATGCTCTGTATCGGCAACGCCCGGTAATCGCCAGCAATAAAACTTTGACCGCGGGCAGCAAGCAGTGCATCATTTACACCGGTAGAGTAGCGGTTGCCATTAAAAGAAAAGGCAACCAGGTTATGGCTATTATCCGGTTTTACGCTGTTAATAGCAGCTGCTGAGCTTTTCCAGTAGCCGTTGTAATCCGTGATTACTTCAGTGACACTGAATTGTGCCGAACAGATATTCAACGTAAAAAATGCCAAAGCCGAAAAAGATGCTTTTTTTAAAAGGCGGGCCGGAATATTTGCTGCAATACTGTGTGACATAAGGTGGATTTTTAAACCAGTGTACTACTGGAATCCAATCAAATGCCAAATGGAAACAGGTTGACGGCCAAGTTATTATAAAGCCCGAAGCCTTATTTATTTCCAAATAATGGAAAATACTATATTTTTTGGACGTAGTTTCTTTATAACGACCTAAGTATTATTGCGTTATACGACATTGCACTTATTTGAAGAGTTTGTCAAAAAACACCTGCATTTCCTTCCAGGAGGCTGAATCCGCGGCGGCGTTATAGGCAATCGGCATTTTAAATTTTTGACCTATTTCAGTCGCATTCGGATTAGTAAATGCATGTGTGGCGCCCGCATAGGTTTTCAGCGTATAGTCGGCACCGATAGAATCCATCTGTCGTGAAAAGGTGGCCACTTCAGCAGGTTTTACAAACTCATCAGCTTCCCCGTGGCAAACAAGTATTTTTGCTTTCAGCATATCTCTTCTCGGGGACACGCCCAGCAGGCTGCCATGAAAACTTACCACGCCTTTGATGTCTTCTCCCTCCCTGGCGATATTCAACACCATACCTCCACCAAAACAATATCCGATAGCGGCAATATTGCGGCTATCCGTTTGCGCGTAGGTCTTTAATTTTTCCAATGCTGCATCAAATCGTGTTTTTGCAAGATGCGGGTCTTTGTAAAATGGGGCTGATAATTTTTGTGCACTGTCAGGCGTGTCCGCTGTTTTGCCAAAGCCATATAGATCAACCGCCATAGCGATATAACCCATAGCCGCCAGTTGCTTTGCGCGGCTTTTCGTATAATCATTCACGCCCCACCATTCAGGTAAAACGAGTATGCCCGGCCGTTTTTTACTGGTGCTTTCATCATAAGCGATAAAACTGTTCATGGTGGTATCGCCGCCGATATACGTTACATTTTCTTCCTTGATTTTTTTAGTGGCTGTGTCTGAAGAGGCAGTAGTTGTTTCCTGTGTGGCTGATTGGTTGTTGCAGGCAGACAGTAAAATACCTGCGAAAACAAATGCTGCTGTCAGGCGAATGGTGCGTTGTTTCATCTTGTTTGTTTTAATGTGCATGCTGCTTCTGACGGGCGTTTTTCCCGGCATGCCGGTGGAAAGTCACAAAGCCCGTGCCCGAATGGGTTGTTAATGCCAAATTAATGAGTGATGCAAATAGCGTTTGTGTTAATACCGGCAGCTGGCATTATTTGCTTTAATGTAATACGATTTGTAATTGGTTGCTTTGGGGTCCATACATCCTTCCAGGTTCAGCAATGCTACTTTCCTGAATTCTACGGGATGGCTTTCCGCCTGCAATGCAATATAGCCGCTGGCCAGCGGGGTATTGTCTCTCTTTATCCAATCCAATGAATCGGCGGAGAAGCCACCGGTGGTCCAGGTCATGCCTTCATTTACAAAACTGCCGCCCACACGCGTCTTTTCGTATGTCAGCACCGTATCTCCATTGATCAGGTGGTGGATAACAGAATCACCATACACCACCGCTTCCGCAGTTACCCATTCGTTGAGGTAAGAATTTTTCGATTTTGAATCGATGCAATGAGCAGGATTCAGTTGTCCGCCCATATTGACAATTGTGCCGGGCGTACACAGATTACCGTTATGCCGCTTTTGTTTATCGTCGCTGGCAAGCAATTGCATTTCCAGCGAAACGGGGAACCATTGGTTCTTCCCAACTGAAGCCGCAGATTGTGAATGCAGCATTACGCCGCTGTTGAGGTAAGCATAGGAGGGTCCTCCTTCCAGTTGTTGGCCGGTAAAACGATATTCCGTACGGATGATATAATAAGAGAAAGGTTGTTTATAATACAGGTGTCCGAATGCATTGTCAAATTTTTTGAAACCGCTGTAATCCACTTTCAAGATGCCGTCTTTTACCTGGAAATTGTTGTTGAAGTTATCGTTAAGATCATGTCCGGTGATTTTGATGTCCCACCCGCTGAGATCCTTGCCATTGAACAGTTGTTGCCATTCCTGTTCCGATGTTTTTGCGGTGGGCTGTTGGCAGGCAAGCATGTATAGTAATCCTATTAACCATTGATAACGCAGTACAGGCATATCCGTTGTATTATGGTAAATGATGCGGAAAGCTACAGAGAAGCATCAAGACCAAATACAAATGCTGCAAATAATTTTTGAGGGAAACCGGTGCAAAAAGAGCGGGGCCGGCATATGAAACACTGGCCCCGCTGTTAATTTAATCGAATGTGGCGCTGGCGGCAGGATTGGCCTGTGTATCATTCTGGATGATCAGGTGTTTGAATGCCGCTATAATGATATTGGGTGGTAAGTTGAAATACATATTGCCGGAAAATGTTTTTGCGCTGAACAGTTTAATGGAATAACTGGTAAGCGCATCGGTCTGTGAAATGTATACGTTCAAATCAAAATTGGTTTTATAATCCATTTGCTCCAGTCCCAGCACGTATACACCGTCTTTGCGTTGGTAAATGGTGGCCGTACTGCCCTGGAAGCCTTCGTCTGAAAAAATGAGTTTACCGGTGCCGGCCACTACGGCATTTTCTATTGGATTACTGGAAACGCCGGGTTGTATGGCATTTGACGCGCTTTCTTTTTTACAGGACATAGCCAGCAAAGCCATTAATAAAATGAGTATACAATTTTTCATGATAAACAGTTTGCAGAATGATAAATGGGTCAACTGCAGGCAGGATGATTCACACTGCTTTAAAGTTAGTGAATAATTCTTTCGCCCGGCAAAATGGTTTCGCGCAGTGCTACCAGCGCTGGCAGAGGCTGTGACTTCCCGGATTAATTAACTCGGTAATCGGCAGACCACTACGCCAACCGTAAGACGATCACCACACCCCTCTGACCTTGGTCTGACGGATTTAAGCACCACGCATTTCAGCCAGACGAACGTAAGACCATCATCACACCCGTCTGACCTTGGTCTGACGGATTCAAGCACCACGCATTTTAGCCAGACGAACGTAAGACCATCACCACACCCGTCTGACCTTGGTCTGGCGGATTTAACCACCACGCATTTCGTTCAGACGAACGTAAGACCATCACCACACCC
>JADMIO011460629.1_pt1 | contig 48199 bp, 57 predicted proteins | sample 8958161 | NCBI WGS metagenome assembly JADMIO01 (sample SAMN16585339, study PRJNA669376) | soil metagenome | isolation source: Crop rotation soil | place: USA: Cullars Rotation, Alabama | collected 2011
CGCGACAACTTGTCCACGTGGAATTCTAAGCTTAGGATCCCAATGTGCTGGAAACGCGCTGCGGTTCGGCTGCAAAGGCATTAAGGTCCGTGTCTCCGGCCGTCTGAACGGCGCGGAGATCGCGCGCAGCGAGTGGTATCTGCAGGGGCAGCTTCCGCTGCACACGCTTCGCGCGGACATCGATTACGGTTTTACCGAAGCCAACACCACCTACGGTGTGATCGGAATCAAAGCGTGGGTGTATCGCGGAGAGATTCTGGAGCAGAAACAGCGCCGGGGCGCGTTTAACGCCGAACCGGAGCCGCGCCGCCGTGAGCCGTCGCAGCGCCGTGATCGTGACCGCGACCGGGATCGTGGTGGCCGGCCTGCCCCCACGGGAGCCTCGTATCAACCGAGTCCGGCAGGTCCGGCAACGCAACCGCCTCCGGGTGAGTTGCCGCAACCGGCGAAGTCGGCAGGGCCGATCGCTCCGCCACTTTCTTCGCCGACACCTTCCTGGAAACAGGAAACGAAGCCTGAGCCCGAGAGCGGCTCGGAGGGTTAATTTCCTATGATGATGCCGAAGAAGGTCAAGTACAGGAAGCAGCAGCGAGGGCGCATGGCGGGTAAGGCTTGGCGCGGATCGGATATCTCCTTCGGAGAGTTCGGCCTCAAAGCCATGTCCTGCGGCTGGATCACCGACCGTCAGATCGAAGCGGCCCGTATCGCGATGACGCGTTCGATCAAGCGCGGCGGCAAAGTCTGGATCCGGTTGTTCCCCGATAAGCCGATCACCAAGAAGCCGGCTGAAACTCGTATGGGTAAGGGAAAAGGCGCTCCCGAGCAGTGGGTGGCGGTGATCCGGCCCGGAAAAGTTTTGTTCGAGATGGAAGGCGTGTCGAAGGAGATCGCCCAGGCGGCGATGCGTCTGGCGGCGCACAAGCTTCCGATGCGCACCAAATTTGTCACGCGTGAGCAGGCGGAGTAAGGAAATGGCCAAGAAGGAATCGTTTCGAGATCTTGACGAGCAAGAGTTGAAGTCCAAAGCGGGCGAGATGAAGGAACAGATGTTTCGCATCCGGTTCCAGATGTCGATGGGGCAGGCCGAGGGATTGAAGAAGCTGCGGAACACCAAGAAGGATCTGGCCCGTGTGTATACCGAATTGCGCGCCCGCGAAGTAGCCGCCGCCGCGAAGGGTTAAAGATGGCCGAAGAGAAGAAGCAGCACAAGAACGAAAAGGTCGGCGAAGTGGTTTCGACCAAGATGGCGAAGACGATCGTCGTCGCCGTCAGCCGGCGGGTCCCGCATCCTCTGTACAAGAGGATCGTGACCAAGCGGAAGAAGTTCTACGCCCACGACGAAGATGGTAAGGCGAACATGGGCGATGTAGTCCGGATCATCGAGTGCCGGCCGCTCAGCAAGCTGAAGCGCTGGAAGCTGGGAGAAGTGGTGCGGAAAGCGGCGGTGGTTGGCGTCGCGCCGAAGGATTTGGACGTCAAAATTTAAGCGGTAAGTAAAAGGGATCGGAGCTTTTTATGATTGGAATGCGAACAATACTGGAGGTCGCCGATAACAGCGGCGCGCGCAGGCTGGCATGTATCCTGCCCCGCGGCGGCGATCTCGGATTGCGAGCGGGCCTGGGCGATGTGGTTACCGCTTCGGTGAAGGAAGCCGCGCCCGATTCGGCGATCAAAAAAGGGAAAGTTGTCCGCTGCGTGATCGTTCGCATGCGCAAGGAAACCCGGCGCCGCGACGGCACCTACATCCGGTTCGATTCGAACGCCGCTGTACTGGTGAACGAAGTCAACGAGCCGGTCGGAACGCGCGTGTTCGGACCTGTTGCCCGTGAGCTGCGCGATAAGAAATTCATGAAGATCGTTTCGCTCGCTCCGGAGGTGATCTAACATGCCCGGACGCCCCAAAACACTCGCCGAGCCGGTGAAGATACGGCTCAAGAAGAACGACGTGGTCAAAGTGATCACGGGCCGCGACAAGGGCAAGACGGGCCGTGTGATCGAGATCGACCGGCGGACGGGGAAGGTCGTGGTCGAGCACGTGATGATGATGAAACGGCACACGCGTCCGAATCCGGCCAAGCAAATCAAGGGCGGGATCGCCGAGCGCGAGACCCCGATCCACGTCTCGAACGTCAAGAAGGTGGAAAGCAAGTAACATGGCCGCCAGATTAAAGCAGCACTATAACAAGTCGGTGATTCCGGCCCTGACCAAGGAATTTGGCTATAAGAACGTCATGGCCGTGCCGAAGCTTGACAAGATCTCGATCAACATCGGTCTGGGCGAAGCCACCCAGAACGCCAAGCTGATGGACGGCGCGGTGAACGAACTCGGCCAGATCGCGGGTCAGAAGCCGGTTATCAACAAAGCCAAGAAATCGATCGCGTCATTCAAGCTGCGCGAGGGCATGCCGATCGGCTGCTCGGTCACGCTGCGCGGCGACCGCATGTACGAGTTTTTCGACCGCCTGGTGAACGTGGCTCTGCCTCGTGTGCGCGACTTCCGGGGCGTATCCTCGAAGTCGTTCGACGGGCGCGGCAACTATACTCTGGGCGTGAAAGATCAGTTGATCTTCCCGGAAATCGATTACGCCAAGGTGGACAAGACCAAGGGCATGAACGTCACCATCAGCACCACCGCCCGTACCGACGCGGAAGGCGTGGCGCTTTTGAAGCAAATGGGGATGCCGTTCCGGCAGTAGGAGATATCGATCAGTAATGGCAACGACAGCGAAAATCGCCAAGGATCTGAAGAAGCCGAAGTATGAGTGCCGCCACCGCAACCGGTGCTGGCGCTGCGGACGGCCGCGAGGCTTTCTGCGCAAGTTCTCTCTGTGCCGGCTGTGCTTCCGCCAGCTCGCTTTGAACGGCGAGATTCCCGGCGTGACGAAATCGAGCTGGTAGAGGATAACGAATGTTGAGCGATCCCATTGCCGATATGTTGACGCGCGTAAGAAACGCGCTCGCCGCCAGGCACCCCAAAGTGGACGTGCCCGCCTCGAAATTGAAGACTGAAATCGCGCGCATTTTGAAAGAGGAAGGCTATATCCTCAACTACAAAGTCGCCGAAGAGGGTCCCAAGAAGACCATCAAGATTTATTTGAAGTACGTGAACAACACCGAGCCAGTGATCTCGCACATCGAGCGCGTCTCGCGCCCCGGCTGCCGCGTCTACGTGGGGCAAAGCGATATCCCGCGGGTTCTGGGTGGGCTCGGGATTAACATTTTGACGACTCCCAAGGGCGTGATGACCGGACGGCACGCGCACAAGGAAGGAATAGGCGGAGAGCTTCTCTGCCAGATCTGGTAATCGTGGTGATCTATGTCTAGAGTTGGGAAAAAGCCGATTCCGCTGCCGAAAGGCGTCAAGATTAACATCGGCGAGCAGCTCCAGGTCGAAGGGCCAAAGGGCAAGCTCACCGTTCCGATTCCGGCGGGCATTCGCATCAAGCAGGCCGACGGAAATTTGAACATCGAACGCGATGGCGACGAGCACGCCGCGCTGCACGGTCTAACTCGCGCGTTGACGGCGAACGCTGTCACCGGTGTCTCGACCGGCTTCGTACGGGAACTCGACATCGTGGGCACCGGCTACCGCGCCGACGTCAAGGGTAAGATCGCCACTTTCGTTCTGGGCTATTCTCACCCGATCGAGATGATGCTGCCCGACGGGGTCGACCTCAAGATCGACAAGCAGACGCACCTGATCTTGAGCGGCCATGACAAGCAGCTGATCGGGCAGGTGGCCGCGAATATACGGTTGCTGCGCAAACCCGATCCGTACAAGAACAAGGGCGTCCGCTATACGGGCGAAGTGCTTCGGAAGAAGGCCGGTAAGACTGGCGCTGGAGCGAAGGCGAAATGATTAAGCAAATCTCCAAAGACGAGATCCGCCGCCGCATTCATAAGCGGATTCGGCGAAAGGTCAGCGGCTCTCAGGAGCGGCCCCGCTTGGCTGTGTTTCGCAGCGTAGCGAACATCTACGCGCAGTTGATCGACGACCGCAAGGGAAGCACTTTGGCGGCCGCCTCCTCCATCGAAAAGGCGTCCAGTCTCAAGACTGGGGGCAACATCGCCGGGGCCAAGGCTATCGGCAAGCTCATCGCCGAGCGCGCGCAGGCCGCCGGTGTCAAGAAGGTCGTTTTCGACCGGGGCGGTTACCTTTACCACGGGCGCATCAAAGCGCTGGCCGAAGCAGCCCGCGAGGCGGGACTGGAGTTTTAATGGAAAAACGCATCGATCCGAACGCGTTGAACCTCAAAGAGCAGGTGGTTTCGATCAACCGCGTGACGAAGGTCGTCAAGGGCGGCAAGAATATGAGCTTTTCGGCTCTGGTGGTCGTCGGCGATCCTCAGGCCAAAGTTGTGGGCTACGGAATCGGGAAGGCGAAGGAAGTCCCGTCGGCGATCCGTAAAGGTATCGAGTCCGCGAAGAAGAATCTGCGTCGCATCCACACGCTAGGGACCACGATCCCGCATCAGTCGTTGGGACGGTTCGGCAGCGGATTGGTTCTGCTGAAGCCGGCGCGCGAAGGAACGGGTGTCATCGCCGGTGGACCGGTTCGCGCGGTGATCCAGGCGGCGGGTATTCCGAACGTTCTGACCAAGTCGATCGGTACGCACAATCCCCACAACGTCGTAAAGGCGACCGTCGTGGCGCTCGAGCAGCTTCGCGACAAGGGCGTGACGCTCGAGAAGCGCGGCCTGGTCGCGGAGAAGGCATAAGAGGCGAGCCATGGAAGGGAAGATCAAGATCAAGCTGGTGCGCAGTCCGATCTGCACGCCGGAAAAGCACAAAGTCATCGTTCGGAGCCTGGGTCTGCGCAAGATCAATCAGGTGGTCGAACGGCCCGACACGCCGAGTTTTCGCGGCATGGTGAAGAAGATTCCGCATCTGCTTGCGGTGGTGGAATAACAAAATGAATCTCAGCGATCTACATCCCCCTGCTGGACAGAAACACTCGAAGAAGCGTGTGGGCCGCGGCATGGGCTCTGGCCTTGGTAAAACCTCGGGTCGCGGACACAAGGGCGCCCGCTCGGTCTCGGGCTACAGCATCATGCGCGGATTCGAGGGCGGCCAGATGCCGCTTCATCGCCGCCTTCCCAAGCGCGGGTTTACCAATATTTTCAAGAAGCAGTACGCGATTATTAATCTGGGACGGCTGGATTCCCTTGAAGGTGATACATTTAATCCAGACCGGTTGCTGGAGTTGGGCGCCGTCCGGAAGTCGAGCGACGGCCTGAAGGTTCTCGCCTCGGGCGAGTTGAAGCGCGCCATTCATGTTACGGCGCACCTGTTTTCGAAGTCTGCCGCGGAGAAAATCAAAGCGGCCGGCGGCACGGCCGAAGTCATCGGCGGGGCCGAACCGGCGCAGAAGTAAAGGCGAGCGATGAAGCTTTTCGAAGCGATTGGGAACGTTTTTCGAATTCCCGACCTGCGTAAGCGGGTTCTGTTCACCCTGGCGCTGCTCGCCGTCTACCGGCTGGGCGGCCACGTGCCGATCCCCGGCATCAACTTCCAGCGCTGGGACGAGATCTTCTCGCAAAACGCGGGCGGCATCTTCGGCTTCTTCGACATGTTCGCCGGCGGCAATATCCGCCGCCTCACCATTTTCGCCCTGGGCATCATGCCCTATATCACCTCGTCGATCATTCTGCAGCTGTTGACCGTCGTTGTTCCGACGCTCGAAAAGCTGTCGAAGGAAGGCGAACTGGGCCGCCGCAAGATTACGCAGTGGACCCGCTATCTAACCGTGCTGTTGGCGGTGATTCAATCGTTTATCGGAGCTACCGGCCTGCAGAGCATGGGCGATAACCTGGTTCTGAATCCGGGCGCGGGCTTCATTCTGTTGACCATTCTTTCGCTCACGACGGGAACTGCCTTCATCATGTGGCTGGGTGAACAGATCACCGAGCGCGGAATCGGCAACGGGATGTCGCTGATCATCTTCGCAGGCATCGTCGTTGGGCTGCCGCACGCGATTTACGACCTCTATCAGAAAGTCTTTGTCACGCACGAATGGGGCGCTCTGACGCTGATTCTGATCCTCGCGATGATGATCGCGGTGGTCGCCTTCATCGTGTTGGTCGAGCGCGGCGAGCGCCGGATTCCGGTGCAGTACGCCAAGCGCGTCGTCGGCCGCCGTGTGATGGGTGGCCAGTCGACCCACATGCCGCTCAAGGTCAACGCCGGCGGCGTGATCCCAGTGATCTTCGCCTCGTCGATCCTTGCGTTTCCGCAAACCCTGAACAATTTCGGATGGGTCAAAAACAATGCCTGGCTCTCGGGTATGTTGAGCGCAATCCGGCCGGGTGAGCCTTTCTACGTTGTCATCTTTGTGGCGGCGATCGTCTTCTTCTGTTTCTTTTACATCTCGATCATCTTCAATCCGAACGAGACCGCGGACAACATGCGCAAGTACGGCGGCTTTATCCCCGGTATTCGCCCGGGACGCAATACTGCCGACTACATGAACGGTATTCTCTCCAAGATTACTGTCGTGGGCGGACTTTACCTTGCCATTCTTTGCCTAATCCCGGATCTGATGCTGCATGGAATCAAGCTGAACCACCTTCCCTTGGCCGGCAACTTCATCGAAGCTCACTTTCCCGGATGGCTCATCGACGGTCTCGGGGTCAACTTCTATTTCGGCGGCACCTCGCTCCTGATCGTGGTGGGCGTGGCGATGGATACGGTCAACCAGATCGAGGCCCAATTGATCATGCGGCATTACGAAGGCTTTACCCCTCGAGCCGGCCGTATTCGTGGACGGCGGTCCTCAATTTGACGCCTTTTCGCCCGGAGCCTAATGTCAGTAAAGGACTTATCAGGAGGGAAGGGACAGCCGTTTCAAGCCCTCGTCCTCTTTGGGCCGCCCGGCTCCGGAAAGGGAACCCAGGCCAAGCTCCTGATGCAGTGCTTGAAGATTCCGCAGATTTCAACCGGTGACATGCTGCGCGGACATATACAGGCAGGCAATTCGTTGGGTCAGGAAGTGAGCGAAATTATGCGCGCAGGGGCACTGGTCGCCGACGACAAAGTGAACGCCCTGGTCGAAGAGCGGCTCGCCAAACCGGATTGCGCGCAGGGCTTCATTTTGGACGGATATCCACGGACGCAACAGCAGGCTGAAGCCCTCCATCAGTGGCTCGCCAAGCGCGATGTCGACGAGTTGGTGATCCATTTGAAGGTGGATTATAATAGTTTGATAGCGCGGTTAACCGGCCGCAGACAGTGTCCTCTTTGCGGTACCCTTTATAATTTGTTTTCCAAGGCCCCAAAGCAAGACGAAGTTTGCGATCTGGATGGGACCAAGCTAGTCACTCGTGAAGATGATTCAGCCGCGGTGATTCAGGAACGGTTGGACGCCTATGACCGGCAGACCCAGCCTCTGATCGCCTACTTCCGCGAGAACAAGCGGCGCTTGCTTGAATTGGACGCAGGCAGTGAGCCGCCGCCGGAATTGATGAAGAAGATCTGCAAAGCGATCCAGGATCACGCGCGCGGATAATGATTGTCCGGAAGACTCCCGCGGAATTGGAAAAGATGAGGCAGAGCGGGCTGCTGGTCTGGAAGGTGTTGCAGAAGTTGGGCGAGATGGCGGTCGAGGGAGTGAGTACGCTCGATCTGGAAGTGGCGGCGGAGAAGATGATCGCCGACGCAGGAGCTAAGCCGGCTTTCAAAGGGTACTTTGTGCAGGCGGCCGGGGAGCGGTACCGGTTTGTGTTGTGCACTTCGATCAACGAGGAAATCGTGCACGGCATGCCATCGGCCAAGCGGGTTTTGAAGTCGGGCGACATTATCTCGATCGACACGGGTGTCGAGTTGAACGGCTACTACGGTGACTCCGCCTTGACGGTCGCGATCGGGGAAGTGAACGAGGAGGCCCGCCGGCTGATGAAGGTGACCGAAGAGTCGCTTGAACTGGCGATTCAGCAGGTCCGGGCCGGGAACCGGCTTTTTGATGTTTGCGGAACGGTCGAGCGCCATGTGGTCTCGAACGGTTTTTCGATTGTACGGGAGTTTGTGGGCCACGGGATCGGAACCAGCCTCCATGAGGAGCCGCAGGTTCCGAATTACGTCGACCGGAAGAACGAGAATCCGAGGCTCAAAGAGGGCATGGTGCTGGCGATCGAGCCGATGGTGAACGCGGGCCGGCCCGAGTCGAAGGTTCGCAGCGATAAATGGACCGCGGTGAGCAAAGATGGCTCCTATTCGGCGCATTTTGAGCACTGCGTGGCTGTGACGGAAAATGGCCCATGGGTGCTGACCAGGCCGTAGAAGCGCGGGTCGTGGAGGAGATGCCGAATGGTGTCTACCGCGTCGAGTTGCAGAATAAGGACCGGGCGCTGGCGCATCCGGGCAGTGAGCAGGTAAAGAATTTCGTACGGCTTCTCCCGGGAGATCGGGTGGAGGTGGTTTTGGCCACACACGATCCGGGCCGGGCAAGGATTACAAGGAAGTTATGAAAGTCAGAGCGTCGGTTAAGAGAATTTGCCCCAAGTGCAAGGTGATCCACCGCGAGGGCGTGGTGCGGGTCATCTGCGTGAACCCGAAGCACAAGCAGCGCCAGGGTTAGACTAAGGAAGAAGAGCTATGGCACGTATCGCCGGAGTGGATTTACCGCCGAAAAAAAGGGTCGAGATCGGCCTGACCTACATCTATGGAATCGGGCGCACCCGTTCGAAGTCGCTGTGTCACCGCGCGGGAATCGATCTCGACAAGAAGATTGGCGATCTGAGCGAGGAAGAAGTCAATCACATCCGCCAGATCTTGGAAGATGAGGGCGCCGTCGAGGGCGACCTGCGCAAGGAAGTCTCGATGAACATCAAGCGTCACATCGAGATGGGCTCTTATCGGGGTCTCCGGCACCGCCGTGGATTGCCGGTTCGCGGCCAGCGTACACACACCAACGCGCGCACCAGAAAAGGACCGCGACGCGGCACCGTGGCGAATAAGAAGAAGGCGACTGGTAAGACATAATGGCGAAAGCTCCTGCGAAGGCCGGCAAGACGGCCAAGAAGAAATCTTTCAAGAAGAAAGAGAAACGCGTCGTCCATGTCGGCATTGTCCACGTGCAGGCGACGTTCAACAACACGATCGTCACCATCGCCGATCCGGAAGGCAACACCATTTCCTGGTCGAGCGCCGGCTCGTTGGGCTTCCGCGGATCGCGTAAGGGCACGCCCTTCGCCGCGCAGCAGGCATCGATGACGGCTGCGTCCAAGGCCAAAGATGTCGGCCTGCGGACCGTGGACGTTCGTGTCAGCGGCCCCGGCTCCGGACGCGAGTCCGCGATTCGAGCTTTGGCTTCGGCGGGATTGGAAGTGCGGGCGATCAAGGACAGCACCCCGATTCCGCACAACGGTTGCCGTCCGCCTAAGAAGCGGAGAGTTTAAGTAGTTTTGTAGTGTAAGCAGGAAGAAGGTCTGTCGGACCGTAAACTGCACCTTTTGAGAGGTCAAGGTTAATGGCAAGATACAAAGGCCCCGTATGCCGGCTTTGCCGGCGTGAGGGCATGAAGCTTTTTCTGAAGGGCGAGCGCTGCTACTCCGAGAAGTGCGCCATTGAGAAGCGCAACTTCGTTCCTGGACAGCACGGCAAGAACAAAAAAATGAAGAAGACCGTCGGCTACGGTCTTCAGCTTCGCGAGAAGCAGAAAGCGCGCCGCATCTACGGTGTTCTCGAGACCCAGTTCCGCAACAACTACGAGAAGGCCACCATGATGAAGGGCATCACCGGCGATAACATGCTGGCGTTGCTCGAGCGCCGCTTGGATAACGTCATCTACCGGATGGGTCTCGGCACCAGCCGCGCGCAAGCGCGCCAGATCGTACGCCACGGCCACATCCAGGTCAACGGACGCAAGGTCAATATTCCCTCGGCGATCGTGAAGCCCGAAGACGTCGTCGAAGTTCGTGAGTCCAGCAAGAACAATCCAACCATTCTTTCGGCGCGCGACACCACGGCGCACGCTCCTGCCCCGGGTTGGATGGAAGTGGATAAGGAAGCGCTCCGCGCGCGCATCACGGGCATGCCGCGACGTGACGAGTTGATCCAGATTCAATTGAACGAGCAGCTTATCGTCGAGCTGTATTCGAAATAAGGAATCGACATATGTTCAAGGGCTTTCAAAAACCAAAAAGGCTTGTCGCCAACACCGAAACCCTCACCGACCGCTACGGTCAATTTTCCGCGCAGCCGTTTCAGCGCGGATTCGGCACCACCATCGGCAACAGTCTCCGGCGGGTTCTGCTGAGCTCGATCGAAGGCGCGGCGATCACGGCCGTCAAGATCGAGGGTGTCGACCACGAGTTCAGCCCCATCCCGGGCGTCGTCGAGGACGCGACCGACATCATCCTCAACCTCAAGCAGATTCCGTTCAAGATCATGAGCGACGGAATCAAGGTCGTCCGGCTCCGCATGGACCACGCCGGTGAAGTGCTGAGCGGACAGATCGAAACCGACGCCGACGTCGAAGTTCTCGACCGCAACGTGCACGTCGCCACTGTCAGCGAGGGCGGCAAGCTCAACATCGAGATGCGCCTGAAGATTGGGCGCGGCTACGTCAGCGCCGACAAGAACTTCGACGAAGACCTGGCGCTCGGCTACATTCCGATCGACTCGGTCCACTCGCCGGTTCGTAAGGTCAACTTCAGCGTGGAAGCCGCCCGTCTCGGTCAGATGACCGACTACGACAAGCTCACGATCGAAGTCTGGACCAACGGCGCGGTTTCGCCGCAGGATTCAATCGGTTTCGCCGCTAAGCTCCTCAAAGACCACATGGCGATCTTCATCAACTTCGAAGAGCTGCCGGAAACCGCCGAGGAGCCGAGCGAGCGCGCCATGGACAAGATGGGCGAACAGCTCAACCGCTCCGTCGAAGAGCTCGAGCTGAGCGTGCGCTCCTACAACTGCCTCAAGAACGCCAACATCCAAACCATCGGCGAGCTCGTGCAGAAGACGGAAGCCGAGATGCTCCGCACCAAGAACTTCGGCCGCAAGTCGCTCAACGAAATCAAGGAAATTCTGGGTACCCTCGGTCTTTCTCTCGGTATGAAGATCGACTCGCAGGGACGCCTGATCGCCCCCGCCAATGTCCCGGCCCCCTATCCAGACGATTTGGGCGCCGACAATGGCGATGAGGATCAGATCGCCGAATAGAGAACCATATGAGACATCTGGTCGGACGAGTTAAATTAAAACGCGACATCGGAGCCCGTAATTCGCTGCTCCGCAATCTGGTCACGAGTGTGATCCTCGAGGAGCGCGTGGTCACTACTGTTCCTAAGGCGAAAGCGGTCAAGCCCCTGGTCGACAAGATGATCACGCTAGGCAAGCGCGATACGCTGCACGCGCGCCGTCAGGCGGCGGCGTTTCTGATGACGCCCAAATCCGTGCAGAAGCTTTTTGAAACCCTGGGCGCGCGATTCGGTCAGCGGAGTGGAGGATACACCCGCATCACCCGGTTACCCTTGAAGCTCAACTCCCGCCGCAACGATGGCGCGGAGATGGCGATGTTGGAGTTGGTTGGCAGCGAGCTAGTCAAACGCGCGGCTGATCGTGCCAAGCGCCGTGAAGAGCGCCTCAAAGCGCAACGCGAGGGCAGGGAAGAAGAAGGCGGGGCGGAAGAGTAGCCAACCCGGCTACTCTCCCTACGCTAGCGCCAGCTTACAGTAGGCGAAGCACTTCTTGACTTCGGCCAGGGTATCGAGTCCCTTACCTGCGCCGCCATACTCGTATTCGATATTCGCCGGAATCTCCCAGCGATTTTCTTTCAGGGTTCGCAGGACTTCTTTGATCGGAGTCTCGCCTTCGCCGAACGGCATGTTGTCGCCCTGGTTTTTCTTGCGATCCTTAATGTGCAGCGTCACGATTCGGTCGTGATGCTCCTTCAAGAAACTCACCGCGTCGAAATTCGCCGCCGTAAAGTGTCCGATATCCAGATTGATCGCGATGTATCTCGAATTGCCGGCCATGGCGTCCATAAAACTTTGCGGAGTCGCAAACTCGCCGGGACGCAGGTTCGAGTGATTATGCATCCCCACCACGATCTTCGCCTTTGAGGCGAACGCGTCGACGCGCTTGGCGATCGGCACGGTGGAAGAAGCCGTTATTCGCGTGACCCCGAGAGCTTTTGCCATCTCAAATCCGCGGGCGATCTCTTCGTCGGAAAAGTCGGGACGAAAGCTATAGTTGTAGGCGTAGATCTTGATTCCCGCGTCGTCGAACTTCTTCTTTGCTCGCTTGAACACAGCGAGCGGCGCGTTCGTTCGCCATTTCCGGAGCTCTTCTCTTGGGACGCCTTGCGGTTCGATGTGCCCCTGCCAGAGTTCGCACTCGCTGAGACCGACCTCGACCATCGTCTGAATGGCGCGGTCCAACGGCATATCGCGAAAACTGTAGCTCTGCGCGCCGATCTGAACTCCGCCAATCTTCGAATTCGGCTTGGCTGTGGCAAGAGAAGCGGGTATGGCCGCCAGCGCCAAACGATGGAAATACCGTCTGGAAAACATAAAGGCGAGTTTACAGGCTGACAGGGAGAAGAGGCAAGCCGTCCGCCGGACTACGGATGCATGGCGGTCGCGCTAGGCCCCTGCTGATCTTCGAACTGAGCCGGCGGATTGTAGTAAAGGATCCGCTGGCAGCTCTCGCAGCGTAAAACCTGTTGGCCGTGCTTCACATCTTGAAAGTATTGCGGGCGCAGAGCGATCTGGCAAACCGAGCAGCGTCCATCGATTACCTCGGCGATCGCCGAACCACGGCGGGCTCGGATACTCTCATACGTCTTGTATACCGATGGCGTCATCGAAGCCACAATCGATTTCCGCGTGGCCTGCAGATCGGCGACAGCCTTCTGATCCGCTTCGGTCCGCTGGCGGGCTTCCTGCTTCTCGGCTTCCACCTGCGCCTTCTCCGCTTTCAGCGCGACCTCGGCCGATTTGACGTTCTTGTCGAGCCCCTCTGACTCGGACATCAGCTCGAGAATCCGATCTTCATACCGCCGGATCTCCTGCTCGCAGAATCCGATCTCGTGCTGGAACGCCTTGTACTGGTCGTTGGTCTTGGCCTGGAGCATCTGATCTTTCAACTTCGAGATCTTCTGCTCCTGCATCTGTATGTCGCCTTCGAGCTTTTTCCGGTCTCTTTGGTTGGCAGATAGCGCCGCCCGGTCGGCATCCAGCTTACGCTGGTGCGACTCAAGCTTTTTCTCGATCTCGGCGATGTGTTTGGGGAGGGACGCGACTTCCTTGGCAAGCTCGGCAAGCCGTCCATCCAGTTCTTGCAGCTGGACAGCCGAAGAGATATCGGTGAGCATTGTTACTTTAATTTTAACACGCGCCAGCAGGCTAATCCGCTCTCGAACCCGCTTTCCGTACCTCGACGAGCTTGTAGACCTGTTCTGTCTGCTCCAAAGACGCGTAGCTGACGCCCGGAAGCTTCGCCGATGCGGTCCCCGCGGCGACACCCCATCGCACCGCGTCCTCAAAATCGTTTTTCCGGTCCATCGCCCAAGTGAATGCGGCGGCGAGCGCGTCTCCCGCCCCAATCGGACATACCGCGTCCACGCGAGGCGGCAGCACCTCAATCATGGTTTTGCCGCTGTCTCCGATCGCCCCCCGGCTGCCGAGCGAAAGAACAACGGACTCTGCGCCCATGCCCCGAATTTTCCGCGCCGCGTCCAGAAAGTGTGATCTCGTCAGCAGCGCTACGCCAAGTAGCCTCTCGGCCTCGCCTTGATTCGCGTGCACCACCGTCGGCTTCGCCTCGATTCCGTAGCGAAGCGCGTCACCGTCGGTATCGAGCAGCGTTCGTATCTTGCGCTTTCGGGCCGCCTCGATCAAGCGCGCGTAAAAATTCGGCGGAACCCCCGGCGGAATGCTTCCGCAAAGCATCAGCCACTGCGACTTCTCCAATTTCCCCAGCGTCGCCTTCTCGAGCGCGTCCAACTCCGATTTTTCCATGGGGGGACCTGCCTCGTTCAATTTGACCGTCAGTCCCTGCTTGTCCGTGATCGTCATGTTCGTCCGGACCTCGTTCTTGATCTTGACGACCTCGACCTGAAACCCGTACGCCCGCACCAGCTCTTCGAGCCTCGTACCCGATTCGCCGCCCGACGTCAGAATCGCCAGCGTTTTGCCGCCGAAAGAATGGATCACGCGCGCCGCGTTGATCCCGCGCCCGCCTGCCGAATAGTCCGTCGCTAAAATATACGCGCGATCCTCGAATACCAGGCGGTCCGCCGTGACGTTGCGGTCGATAGAAGGATTGATGGTGAGTGTGACGATCAATTTAGTCCTTGGCGAGAACCTTAGCGCCGAGCGCTCCACCTACGGTGCAGAATGAAACGCTGAACATGAACCAGAAGAGCAGGAATTGAAGGAAGAAGACGGTTCGCTCCTGCGGATCGCCGAGAATCTGAAGCGCTTTGTCCACATCCTCGCTGTTGACGGCGCGAGCGTTGAGCTGCTCCCGCAGCTGATCGAGGCTCCCAGGCGTGTTCGCGATGATCGTCGCGATCGCCGTCAGCAAGATCGTCGCGATCACAAAGCCTAAAACACCCGCGATCCAGCCCATCCTGGCGCCGTTCCGAACCGACAGCGACTGTCCCGTCCTCCGGCCAAACAGGTACACCGCGATGAATCCTGCTGCCGGCAGCCAGACGACGAATCCATAGGGGAATGCGAGGCAGAGCAGCGTGGCGATCGCGCTGACGAGCAGTCCTGTGCGAAGGGCCACCGGATGACGAAAGCTCGGGGCGAGCTGCGGGACCGGGGCTTCGAGGCGAATCTCGATCGGCGGCGTCTCGACTACGACAGGTATGTCGCGCTGTGGCTTGCCGCATTTATGGCAAAAACGCGCGTCTTCAGGTAGCTGCGCTCCGCAGCTGCAAAACTCAGGCATTCTTCAGCACCAGTGTCGCGCAGAAAATTAAGAATCCGCAACCCAATTTCTCATTTGCCGATACAGAACGTAGAGAAAATACGATTGAGAATATCATCTGCGGTAGTCGCCCCTGTTATCGCATCGATCGGTCTTAACGCGCTATACAGATCGAGCAGGAGCATCTCGTGCGGAATATTCTCACGCGCTGCGGTCTCTGCTCGATCCAGGTACAACAGCGATTCACGCAATAGCTGCTCATGCCGCAGGCTGGTGATGAATCCAGTCTCCTGATCGCTTGGCGGCGCGATTGCGGCGCGTAACGCCGGAATGCCCTCGCCGTTCACGGCCGACACTTCGATAATCGGCTGCGCAATAGACGCTTGCCGCGGCAAATCCGATTTGTTCCCTATCAGGAGCCAGCGCCCTTGGCTATCGGCCCGATTCATCAACTCTCGATCCTGCTCCTCCAACGGCGCGGAAAGATCGATCACGACCAGCGTTAGATCCGCGTCCGCCATCGCCTGCAGGCTCTTCTCGATCCCGAGACTCTCCACGAGTTCCTGACCTTGCCGGATCCCGGCTGTGTCGATGAGCTTGACGGGAATACCTTCGATTGCGGCCATCTCGGACACCAGGTCACGGGTCGTGCCAGGAATATCAGTCACGATCGCCCGGTCCTGTTCGAGCAGCCGGTTGAACAAGCTGCTCTTCCCCACGTTGGGCCGGCCCACGATCGCCAGCGTCATCCCCTCACGCACCAGCTTTCCGTAGGCGAAGCTATGCGCCAGCTTCTCAATCCCTTCGCGCACCGGCCCGAGTCTTCGCAGAATCTCCTCCGCCGGCGCGACGCTGACGTCATCCTCTGCGAAATCGATGCCGGCTTCCAGCAGAGAGATCAATTCGAGCAGCGCCTCCTTAATCGGGGCCAGCCTCCGCGATACAGACCCTTCGACCTGCTGCGCCGCGATCCGCGCCTGAAACAACGTCGTCGCGTCGATCAAATCCCGCACCGCCTCGGCGCGGGGTAAGTCGATCCGGCCGTTTAGAAATGCGCGCAAACTGAACTCGCCAGGATCGGCGATTCGAGCTCCTGCCGTCATCGCTTGCTGGACACAATGCCGCAGCACGACGGGCGAGCCGTGGCACGATATCTCCACCACATCCTCGCCCGTATAAGATCGCGGCGCTTCGAAGAAGCTGACCACTACTCGATCGATATCTTCGAGCTCGGCTAGGGCGGCGCCCCAACTACGCCATCGATGAGTGTCTGGAAATCGTAAGATGCGTTCGGCGACGGCCCGTGCGTCGCTTCCGGAGAGGCGCACGACACCAATTCCGCCTCTGCCCGGCGGGGTGGAAATCGCGACGATGGTGTCCTGCGTTTTTATCGGCGAGGGCCTCGGCCGTGGGGCCTGGGTGGACGATCGGACCGCCGCCCGCGGTCTCTATCTCTATCTCGACCGCCTCCGCTGTCCCGATCTCGACGCGGTGGGGGCGGTGGCGGAGGTGGCACGCTCGGCATTCCCGCTGGATAGACCACAACCAGACGATGCCCGCCGACTCCCGCGCTCTCACTGCGCAATTCGGCTTCTCCGCGCAGCGCGAGATGGATCACACGCCGTTCACGGCTGTTCATCGGATTGAAAAAGAAGGGCGAGCCCGTGCGCTTGACCTTCTCCGCGGCAGCCGACGCGCTCATCCGCAGCTCCTCGATCCGCAGCATACGGTAGTCGTTGCAGTCGAACGAAACACGCGAATGATCTTCGGACGGCATACGCAGCGCTTCCATCGTCACCTGCTCCAGCGCCAGCAGCAGCTCCGCTTTGTTGGCAAGCAGCAGATCGACGTCCTCGCCGCGAAACTTGACGGTGACTTCAGGACTCTCGTACTCCGGATGCAGCGACTCACCCTCGACCAGGTCGTAGTTGAGCGCAAATGCAGCTTTTTTCAAAAGCGGACGAAGGAACTCGTCCAGCTTGGGGCCGATCGATTCAACCGTGTATTTTGTTGAGCTCAACTCTACTTCCTACCGCTCTTTTTCTTCGGCAGCTGGACCGACTCGGCGGCGACCGAAGCCAGCGATGTCCGGTTAAAGAACCACTGCTGGGCGATATTCACGATGTTGCCAGTCAACCAGTATAGTACCAGACCGCTCGATTGCGTATAGAACATGAACCCGAAAATCAGCGGCATGAACAGCATCATCTTCTGCTGCGCCGGATCGCCGCCCGTCTGCGGCGTCATCTTCTGCATGATGAACTGGGTCGCGATCATCAGGATCGGCAGAATATGGATGGGCAGTGTCTCGTGCTGGGAAAGATCGGTCACCCATAGCCAGCTTGCGCCGCGCATCTCGATCGCGATCGTGAACACCTTGTAGAAAGCGAACAGGAAGGGCATCTGCAGCAGCATTGGAATACATCCACCAACCGGATTGACGCCATGCTTTTGATAGAGCGCCATGACCTCCTGGTTCTGCTCCTGCTTCTTCGGATCCCGCATCCCGACGTTCTTATATTTCTCGTTGATGGCGGCGATTTGCGGCTGTAGCGCCTGCATCTTCTTCATCGATTTCATGCTGCTCATCTTCAGCGGGAACAGCGCGAAATTGATGAAGACCGTCATCACGATGATGGCCCATCCGTAGTTGTGCACATACTGATCGGTGAGCCAGTGCATGGCGAGAAAGAGCGGCTTGGCGATAATCCCAAACCATCCGAAGTCGACCAGTTGCTCCAACTTCGGATTGACGCGCTTCAGCACATCGAGATCCTTCGGGCCGACGAAGAGAGGAAGCCGGTTGACGCCGCCCCCGCCCACAGCCGCGCCGGTCAATTGCTCGGAATTCGAATTGGATGGAGTGGGAGCCGAATCGTTGTACGTCTGAATCTCCGTGACGTTGTCGCCCGGCAAGGCGACTGCTGCGAAATAAGTGTCCTCGATTCCGGCGAACGAAAACGATCCGCTGGCTCCGACCGGTCCGTTCTTCGCGGCCTTCGCGTCGGTGAGGATCAGCTTGCCCGCTCCCGCGTCATAGTGCACGGAATGTTGCGCCGCGACCGGACTCGGCACCGTCATGTCGCCGAAGCCGCCACGCCATTGAAGCAAGTGGGGAACCGCCACTCCGCCGTCGGTGACCTCGGTTGAGATCAGCGACTGATAGCTGTTCTGCGTGAATCGAAAAGCCTTACGCGCGTGGACTTTCCCATCGGAGAACTCGAAGATCAGTTCCAATCCGTCGTCGGATCGTTTCACTGAATAGAGAACCGAATTGAGATCGACCGCCAGCTTCTGATTCTTAACTATGACCGCAAACGGATATCCGGTAACCGGCGCCGCCGCCGTGTTGATGACTTCCAGCGGCTTTTGGTGCGAATCTTTGTACTTCTTCAGCACCCAGCTTCGAACCACGGCTCCCCGGCTCGACAGGACGACATGATAAAGCTCCGTGTCGACGGTAACCGTCTCCTCGCTGCTCCCGCTGATCTGTCCCGGCGCCTCCGCTGCCACTGCGGCAGGGGTCGGAGAAGCCGCCGCCTGTTGCGGTTGCTGTGTCTTCGCCGCTTCCGTCTTCTTCGCGGGCGCTTGGGGAGGAGGGGCCTGACTCTTAAAGAAATAAGGCGTGAAAAACAAGACCACCATCATCAGAATGAACGCCAAAAGCAGCCGGAGTTCAACTGACAATTCTTTTGCTGGGGGCTTACCGCTGTTCGAATCCGCCATAATCGTCGACGATTAACTTACCGGGTCCAAACCTCCCGCATGAAATGGATGGCAGCGGAGCAGGCGCTTGAGGCCCATCCAGCCGCCCCGAAGGACGCCATACTTTTCGATTGCTTCCCGCATGTAGTCGGAACAAGTCGGGTAATACCGGCAGGCCGATGGCAGGAGTGGGGAGATCATTCGCTTGTAGAAACGCAAAATCCCGACGATTAGTTTGCGCATCGTTGAAATAGCCTCTGGATCTCGTGCTCGATCTCGGGAAAATCCACTTTCAGGACGCGGGATCGAGGATTGATCACGATCTCCCACCCCGCTCCAACTTGATCGAGCCGCGTCCGTACCGCTTCCCGCACGCGCCGCTTGATCCGATTCCGAATCACCGCTCCCCCCAATGCCCGAGGACAGGTGAAACCGACCTTCGGTTTCCCTTCCTTTGTTTCTCGAAGGAGGAAGGCGGAGAAAAGCGGCCCGGAGAACTTCGCGCCATGGTCGTATACTCTGCGGAAATCCCTCGAACGCAGAATTCGGGCGCTCTTGGGAAACTCGGGCGTGCCGGATTACCTCTCGTCGCTGACCGAGAGCTTCTTCCGTCCGCGCGCGCGGCGACGAGCCAGTACGGCCCGTCCATCCTTGGTGGCCATTCTGGTGAGAAAGCCATGCGTTTTCGCGCGATGACGGTTATTCGGTTGAAAAGTACGTTTCGGCATCTTGATTATCTCGCTCGCTGTAGGACCCGCTTGCGCGAGCGCTCAGTATTGCAATCCTCTTGATCCTCTAGTATAAAACAGTGGGACGCCCGGGGCAAATCGCCGCTTAGAAAGAACTTAATCGGCTTGAGAACGATCTTCGTCTACAGGCATCCTCCCATCCAGCAAGAACCGCGTAAAGCACCTCAAGGCTATCCGGTAGTTGGTGAGTGTGTAGGTATATACCTTCATCGCATGCTGGAGACTGCCGTCAGGATGCGACATGCCTAATTCCTGCGACCGTTCAAGACTTCGGCTGTACTCCAGCTTGGCGCCTTCAAAAAGCGCCTTGGTCTGCTCCATCTCGTCTTTCAACCGCTGGAGAACGAGATCGTTTTGCGATCGTTCATTTTCCGGGGGGGGGGCATCGTGGTTCACTTCCTTGCTCGGCCTCTTCTGGCGGACGCCAAGCTGACGTCCGCCACAAAGTGTAACTAGGACTTCAGATATTTGTTAAAGAACTCGATAGTCCGCTCCCAAGCAAGTTTCGCCGACTTTTCATCATAACGAGGCGTCGTGTCGTTGTGGAAGCCGTGATTGGCTCCCTCATAGACGTATCCCGTGTAGGTCGCATTGTTCGCCTTGAGTGCTGCCTCGAAGGCCGGCACGCCGCCCATGATGCGCGCGTCGAGAGACGCATTATGAGCCATAATTGGCGCCCTGATCTTGGCGACGTCGTCGCCCTTCGGCTGACTCCCGTAAAAAGGAACCGCCGCGTTCAGATCGGAACCCATCCGCACCGCGAGCGTGTTCGCGACTCCGCCGCCGTAGCAGAAGCCGACCACCCCGATCTTGCCCGTGCAGTCGGGCCGACCCTTTAGCCATCGCGCCGCCGCCTCAAAGTCCGACATCATCTTCTGCCCGTCGACCTGGCGGAACGCTGCCGACGCTTTCTCCTCGTCGCCCGGATATCCGCCGACACTCGTCAACCCGTCCGGAGCCAGCGCCATGAAGCCCGACGTCGCCAACCGACGTGCCACATCTTCCGTGTACGGGTTGCGTCCGCGATTCTCGTGGACAACCAACACGCCCGGAATCTTGCCGGTCGCGTTCGCCGGGCGGACCAGATATCCGTTGATCGTCCCGTTACCCTGCGGCGACGGCACCGTCACCGACTCCACTTTGATGCGCTTATCATCCTTCGGGACCTGCTGCGCCCATGCGTAGTTCGGCCGCAGACTCTCGAATAGCGCCATCGCCGTCAATCCGCCGACCGCGAATTTCTGCGCGCCCTCTAGGAAAGAGCGGCGGTCGATATTGCCGTGAACGTAGAGATCGAAAAGGTTCAATAACTCTTGCGGGTAGTCCGATGCTTTCTTTCTTTCCATGTCGTCGAGCTCCTTTTTAGCGCAAGGATATCATACAGATTCTCAGCGGCCCAATACAGCCTGCAACTTCCGCACGATCTCCGTTTTGGGATAAGCGCCGACAATTCGATCTCTCTCCTGCCCATCCTTGAAAATCAAAAGCAGTGGAATGCTTTGAGCGTTGAACTTGGCCGCCGTCATCGGATTTTCATCCACATTCAGTTTGGCCACTTTCAGTCGTCCCGCCATCTCGGACGCGAGTTGCTCCATCGTGGGCGCGATGCTCCGGCACGGTCCGCACCACTCGGCCCAAAGATCGACCAGCACCGGAATCGGCGACCGCTCCACCTCCGCCGCAAACGTAGCATCCGTCACCGCGATGGGTCTGCCCGCCGTCGACAAAGGCGCCTTGCACTGCCCACACCGGGGTCGCAGCCCTTGCGCAATCTTTTCACGCGGGACTCGGTTGGTCGTACCGCATTGGGAACAGCGAATCAGTTGTGCTTCGGACATGGTGTAATTCTGGCAGCTTTTTTCGGGCCAAAGTTACAATAGACTTCAGGTGCGATCCTTCCTAATAGTTTTGCTGGTCGCTCAGCTTGCCTTCGCTCAACCCCAGACGCCCCTGTCCTCCTCCGCGGCGAAAATCAGGACGCAGGTCCAAGCTCTGCCGATCGGTGGAAAACTGACCGTCGCTATGCCCAATGGGCGCGAATACTATGGGAACCTGAAAAGCGCCGATTCGGACTCGTTCACCATCCGCGAAGTCGACCAAAAGATAGAAATCACCCTGCGCTATCAAGAGGTCAACAAGGTGCTGAAAGGTTACGGCCGGCAAGGATTCGGAGGCAGGAGAGTTCATCCGCGTCGGAATTTGATCGCGGGCATCTGCGTCATCGCCGGTCTTTTGACATTAGTTATCGTCGCGGTCGCCTCCGATAAATCTTGATTCCGCTTGGACCAGTCCCGCGCAGCGGCGTATGATGACCATTGATGCCGACGCCGCAGCAGTCTACCCCTAAGCTCAGCGGACTTCTGCGTCAGCTTGGGCTGGTCAGCGCGACCGCCTTGGTTGTCTCCAACATGATCGGCGCCACCATCTTCGGCGCAACCGGATTCATGGCCTCGGCACTCGGGGACGCCAAGCTTATTCTGGCCGCCTGGGTCGTGGGAGCTCTCTTCGCCATGGCCGGTGCGCTGAGCTACTCCGAACTCGGCGTAAACTTTCCCAGCTCGGGCGGCGAGTATGTTTATCTTACCCGCGCATACGGTCCTGCCTGGGGATTCATGACCGGGTGGGTCTCCTTTTTCGCCGGCTTTTCCGCCCCAATCGCTACCGCCGCATTGATTTTTGCTAACTACGTCGGGGCCTTCTTTCCGTTTTTCAATCCTTCCAATACGATCTTCACTGTCGGCTCCGGAGCCTTTTCTCTGCGTTTCGGAGGCGCGCAACTCCTTGCCTCCGGCCTGATCGCGGCGTTTACTGTCCTCAATTTCTTCGGCGTAGGGCGCGTCGCCAAGATTCAGAACGCCCTTACCGGATTCAAAATCCTGGTGATCCTTTCGCTCATCGTCTTTGGCTTTCTGGTGGGAACAGGAAGCTGGTCGCACTTCTCCATTCCCGCGGCGAGAGAATCCACGCGGCCCCTGCCGGTCGAGTTCATGATTCAGCTGCTCTGGGTCATGGTCGGCTACAGCGGATGGAATGCCGCGACTTACGTTGCCGAGGAGTTGAAAACTCCAGAACGCACTTTGCCCGCCGCCCTCGCGATTGGAACGGCGCTTGTGACCCTGCTCTATGCCGGCCTCAACGCGATCTACATCTACTCGACGCCCATGGAGGCGCTCAAGGGCGTCGTCGCTGTGGGAAAAGTCTCGGCGGAAAATCTATTCGGACCCCAGGCCGGCTTGCTGTTCAGCGCCCTCATGGCGATTTCGATCATGCCCACTGTGAACGCCATGATCACCATCGGACCGCGCGTCTATTACGCCATGGCTCAAAATGGGGCCTTCATCCGGAAAGCGGCCCAAGTCCATCCGCGCTGGCATACGCCGGTGGCCGCCATCGTGAGCCAGGGAGTCTGCTCCATGCTAATGACGCTGACTCCGATTCCCGACCTTTTTCTCTACGTCGGCTTTAGCCTCACGATATTCACCGTCCTGGCGGTCGCCTCAGTCTTTATCTTCCGCCGCCGTGCGAACTGGCAGAGGCTGCACGCGGTTAATTTTCTCTATCCTTTGATCCCGACGTCTTATATCGTTGTCGGCGTCGCGATGATTGTGTGGGGGATTATATTCCAGCCCGTCGTCTCACTCGTGGCTCTGGGGACGATCGGCGCGGGCGCAGCCGTCTATCATTTGACGAGCAAAGGCTCGAACGCCTAAGTCTCAGTTCGCCCTGTCACCAGTGTGATTCGCAAGGAAATCGGCATCGATCGGCTTCCGCCCCGCGAAACCTTCCTCGACTCCGTGCCAGTGGGTGATGCCCGTCTCTCCCAATTTCCAGCATAGATAGACCTCTTTGCCGCGAAACAGGGTAGGGAAGTCGATTAACCCGATATCGAGGTCCTTGATCAGGCATCCGTACTCGTGAATATGCTCGATCGCCGCCTTTAGATCTTCTCCGAGGCGGTCCCGCTCCGCTCGCTGCCGGATCACAGCGTCGCGGTCGATCAACATGCCGCCCCTCAGAGCGACTTGCTGTCCGAACGACAGAATTGCCCGCTCGGCATCCTCGTATTGGCTCTTGAGAAACACCGCTTCCCGAATCAACTTTTCGATTTCCGGTAAAAGGCTCTCCGCCTCGGCAAGCGTGAATCGCTTCGGCATGCGCGGCGGATACTAGACGCCGGAGACCTGCACCGACATCGAACGGCTTCGCGGCCCGTCGAATTCGGCCAGGATGATGCTCTGCCAGGTTCCCAGCAGCACGCAGGAATTGCGAACCTGCAGGCACAGGGTTTGTCCCATCATCATTCCGCGAAGATGCGAATCCGCATTCTTGCGTTCGCAGTCGGAATGCCGGGGGTCGTTGTGCTTCCAGTCCAACTCCCGTGTGACGACATCCTCGAGAAATCGTTTTACATCGTGAATCAGGGCGTCCTGCCACTCGTTCAGGAATACAGCGGTTGTCGTATGCAAGGACTGCAAATGCACGATCCCGTCCTTCACCCCGCTCTTCCGGACGATCTCATTGATGCGGTCGGTAATGTTGATCAGTTGTGTGCGGTCGCTGGTGATCCAGTCGAGCACCCGGTTAAACATCTTGAATCCGTTGGAGTTCTGCGCCGCCCCTGCGTCATGGGCTAAGTCAATCTCGGAAATCTTCGGATTCGTGCTCATTACCCGCTCCTCGCCTGAATGATTTGAATTATATCAACTTACGCGTAGCGCGTCGCCACGTACTCGTCGACCATCCCGATGAACTCCACCACGATCCCGTCCCCGCGCAGCGTTTTCACCAACCTGCCGTCGACGTAGACGGGAGCTACCGGCTCCTCGAACGTCCCGGGAAGCGAAATCCCGAGATTGGCGTGCTTCGATTCGCCTGGGCCGTTCACAACGCACCCCATCACGGCCACCGTCATCGCCTCGACACCCTGGTGTTTCGTCTTCCAGACCGGCATCTGCTCCCGCAGGTAGTTCTGGATCTGGTCCGCCATCTCCTGAAAGAACGTGCTCGTCGTGCGTCCACAACCTGGACAGGCCGTGACTTGCGGCGTGAAGCTTCGAATCCCCAACGATTGCAGAATCTGCTGGGAAACAATGACTTCTTCTGTCCGATCGCCATTGGGCAGCGGAGTTAGGGAAGCGCGAATCGTATCGCCGATCCCTTCTTGCAGTAGGACAGAAAGCGCAGCTGTAGTAGCCACGATACCCTTGCTGCCCAATCCCGCTTCGGTTAATCCCAAATGCAGCGAATAGTCGCACTTCGCCGCCAGATCGCGATACACCGCGATCAAATCCTGCACTCCGCTCACCTTCGCGCTCAGAATGATCTTGTCGTGCGCCAGTCCAAATCGCTCCGCGGCCTCCGCCGACCGGATCGCGCTCAACACAATCGCATCGCGAGTCACTTCGCTCGCGTCCTTTGGCTCGGCAAGCTTGCCGTTGGCGTCCATCATCTCGGCAAGCAGCGCCCCGTCAAGCGATCCCCAGTTGACCCCAATCCGGACCGGCTTGTTGTGCTCGACGGCCACTTCGATCATCGTGCGGAAGTTATCGTCGTGCTTCTTGCCGATGTTGACGTTTCCGGGATTGATCCGGTACTTCGCCAGAGCCTTGGCGCATTCCGGATACTTCTTCAGAAGCAGGTGCCCGTTGTAGTGAAAATCGCCAATAATCGGCACTTTAACGCCGAATTTCTCGACACAATCGACAATTTTCGGCACCGCTGCGGCCGCTTTTTCGGTGTTGACGGTCACCCGTACCAGTTCCGACCCCGCCCGTGCCAACGCCATCACCTGATTCACCGTAGACGCGACGTCCTCGGTGTCGGTATTCGTCATGGATTGGACGACAATCGGGTAGTTTCCGCCCACCTTGACCCCGGCGATGTCTACAACTGGCGTGACGCGGCGCGCCTTAGCTGCCATTCATTCCCCCTGAAAATATTGATTTTACCTATTCCGACGTGCGTTGCGCTTCCGCCACGACCCTAGCCAGGACCGCGCCCACGACTTTCGCCGCGAATCGCAGCGTCCCCGTCGCCTGTTCGAACTCCGGCTCCGGAAGATCGTTCGGATAGCGGAATCGAAACGCGTACTCCGTCAATTGCTCAACACCATCGAGAGCCTCCGCCGTCGATGGGTCCACCTCAACGCAGAGCGCCTTGAGCTGTTCCAGATCGTCTGTCCGGAAGATCTTTTCATGCCAGGTGAGGAAGCCCTTCACCGCTTTCTCGACCGCCTGCTCCGAATGAAACAGCGAGCTTCCGATGAACGGCGGCGACGCGGTCAGCACAAACTCCGCCTCCCGCAGATCGTCGTTGGCCTTCAGAAACCATGCCTGCGTCGCGACGATACGGGCAGGCGGCTCCGGAGTCATCTCCCCAACCTATCACATCCCTCTCCGCTGCCGTGTGTTCGCGACTTTTTGGAACTAAAGTACTGAATCTTACTAGTCACGTTCGACTAACTACTAGTACTTGTTCTAAGTGATGTAAAGAATGGATTCGCTTCCCAACTTAGCCGTAATCTAACTATGGTATGAGTGTTGCTTCTGCCGGTATCCGAACCAGTTGGAGCGCGATCCAGCGCAAAGATCTTCGCCGCTATCGCCGCTACTTAGTCGACGCGGGAATTCTGCAAGTCTCCTGGCTCGACACGTCCGGCAAGATGAAAATGACGCGCACACGTGCGCTCAACATCAGCAGCATGGGAATCGCGATCGAGCTGCCTGAAGCGGCGATGCCGCTCTCGATGGTACGTTTTCAATCCGACAAATACAAAGTCCGGGGCGCAGGCGCAGTACGGCACTGCCACAAGAAAGGCAACAAGTTCATAGTCGGCCTCGAATTCACCGAAGGACTGCGCTGGCAGCCCCCGAAGGAAGAAGTCCAGGAACCGATTCCGCTCGTCCAACCGTAAGATCTTTGTTGTATATAAGGCTTGCCGGGCTATAAGCCGGTTTCTGTGCCCTTGCGGGCGGCAGTCATTCATCTTGGCCTGGCATTACTGCCAGGCTCTAGCGACCTACCCGAGAGTATAACGGAGCGGACCGCTCCTTCTCCCCTATTTGGTCTTGCTCCACGTGGGGTTTGCCCTGCCGTCCGGATTGCTCCGTCCGCGGTGCGCTCTTACCGCACCATTTCACCCTTACCTCGTGAGAGGCGGTATCTTTTCTGTGGCACTTTCCGTGAAATTCGCTTTGAGCGAATCCCCCCGGCCGTTAGCCGGCACGCTGTCCTGTGGAGACCGGACTTTCCTCTCCCGTTAAGGAGCGACTACCCGCCCGGCAAGCCTGCATTTATTATAGCCGCAACATTCTTCTGTGATTGTGTGCGATTTAGTAGTATTCTGAACTTAGCTGTTCATGAAGCGGGCTTCCGCGCCATTTAGCTTCTCTTCTTTATTCGCTTCAATCAAATCTAGGGTTGTCATTTGGAGGAGAATTTCAATGTTCACCAGACAGATCGGCGCCATATTGGCTGCCGGCTTGTTCACTTCGTGTTTGTTTGCTCAGGGTCTGCAAACGAAATCGACGAAGGACGATTGGGAAGAGATTAACTTTGAGTTCAATTCGTCGATCTTATCCGACGGTTATCCCACTCTCCTGCGTCTTGCCGAATTGTTACAGCAAAACCGCGACTTCAAAGTACAAGTCGAAGGTCACACCGACTATGTGGGCTCTGAAGCCTACAACGAAAAGCTAGCTCTCTCTCGCGCGGGCACGGTCCGCGATTTCCTCGTGAAGTACGGAGCGGGCGGCAATCAAGTTTCCGTCAGTGGGCAGGGAAAACGCACTCCTGAAGTTCCGAACACCACCAAGGAAGGACGCTTCATCAATCGCCGCGTCGTCCTTACCGTGAGTGACGGCTCCGGAAAAATTGTCGCGGCAGGATCGGGGCCGCAAGTTGTTACGGCTCTCGACGACCGCTTGAAGAAGCTTGAGGATTGCTGCAATGCGATCTTGAAGAAACTCGACAAGCTTGACGAGATTCTCGCAGCGATTCGCGATCTGAAATCTGAGAACGATCGTCTCAAAGCCGATGTCGCGGCCCTGCAGCAAGGAGCGAATCAAACGAATCGCAACATCGCCGATCTGCCCAAGCCGCTTACCGCTCAACAGACCACCGATATCGCCAGAACGGAGGCGACCAGCGCGGCCAACAACGCGCTCGCAACCGCCGAGGAGCAGCGCAAGCGATTTACTCTGCTTGGCATCAATGCGGGACCGACCACTTATGGCGACCTGACCCTGACCGGATCGGCGCGTTACTTCGCGCCCTTCAAACAGAACTACGCTTTGCAGGCGCAAGGCGAGTATATGTATCATCGCGGTTCGGGCCGCATCGAGGGCCGTCAGGAAGGCCAGTTCGATATCGGTTTGATCGACCGCATCCATAACTTCCAGGCCGGTCTCTTCTCCAGCTTCAAGTACGTCAACATGAGTCAATATCAGAGCGGCGGCACTCTCGGCCAGGCCGCATTGACTTTGGATTACGTCTTCCACCGGGGCCGTTTCGGTCTCTATGGAACAAAGGGCTTCCGCAATACCGCGGTGATTAATCGCGCGAATCTCGGCCCGACGTCGTTCCTCGAAACCTACTTGAGCATCGCCGACCAAGTCGGCGGCAGCGCGTTAGTGGGGGTGTGGGGTGACGCCTACTTCGAAGGCAATTTCGGCTATATCAAGCTGCACGGCGCCCAGGATAGCCGCCCGGGCGGCATGATCCGCCTCGTTCAGCCGTTCCGTCCCAACATCGCGTTCACCATCGAGGCCGGCCTGAACGAGACGTTCGTCGCTCCGAATGACAGCGGGCGTCTCGCCTTCGGCTTGCAATTCGGAAACTGGCTTCGTCCGAAAGAATTCCGCGATGTCACGCATCCGGTTCCCGTCGACGTTCCACGCGTCCGTTACCAGTTGTTGACGCGCCGCGTGGGTAATAGCGCGCCCGTTGCGGACGCCGGTCCCGACCAGATCGGAGTTTCGGCCGGCACAGTCACTCTGAACGGGTCCGGTTCCTACGATCCGGATGGCGACACGCTTTCCTATCAGTGGACCCAAACCTCCGGAGCCAACGTCTCGATCAGCGGGCAGAACACCGCCTCCGCCACCTTCCAGGCGGCCGCCGGACAAACCTACACGTTCCGTTTGACCGTCAAAGATCCGGGCGGCCTGGTCAGCACGGCGAGCACTCGAGTGACGACGGGCAATCCGAACATCCTGATTACACGCTTCACCGCGACCCCGGCGAGCATCGTTCCGGGCGGCAGCTCTCAGCTTGACTGGAACGTAACCGGCGCGACCGACATCACCATCAGTCCGGACGTCGGTACTGTTTCCGCCAGCGGCAGCCGTAGCGTCACCCCGTCGGCGACCACTACGTATACCTTGATCGCCAAGGCGGGCTCGGCCGAACAACGCGCGACCGTCACCGTTTCTGTCGGTACCAGCGCGGCGCGGATCCTCCGGTTCGAAGCCACTCCGACCAATATCATTTCGGGCGAATCTTCGATCCTGTCCTGGACCACCGACGGCGCCACCAGCGTCAGCATCAGCGGCGTCGGCATCGGTCTCCCGGCCAGCGGTAGCCGCAGTGTGTCGCCGACCCAAACGACCACCTACACTCTCACCGCCACTGGCTCTGACGGCTCGACCGTCACGGCTCCGGTGGTTGTCACTGTGGGCAACGGTCAATCGGCGAGGATTCTGCAATTCTCGCTCAACCCGACCACGATCGATGCGGGCGGCTCGTCTCAACTCTGCTTCCAGGTGGAGAATGCGACCTCTGTCTCGATCTCGCCCGGAATCGGAACGGTCAAGCCTTCCGATTGCGTGACTGTCTCGCCGTCGTCGACGACGACTTACGTCTTGACGGCCACCAACGCCCAAGGATCCACCACCGCCAGCGCGACGTTGACCGTCGGCGGCGTCCGGGTCCTCACCTTCACCAACTCGCCGGAGTTCTCTACTGCGGCGGGCAGTCCGGTGACTCTGAGCTGGACCACCTCCGGCGCGACTTCGGTCGTGATCACCGGATACGGCCTAACCGGCGGGTCTCTCCCCGCGAGCGGATCGATCACGGTGAATCCGAACACCAACACCGACTACACCCTTACCGCCTACGGGTCGGGAGGCCAGTCGGTCAGCGTAGTGCTTCACGTCTTCGTCAGGTAGGCGAAGATAAAACCAAGGCCCGGGCGACCTCAAAATCGTCCGGGCCTTTTTCTTTTTTATCTACGGATTAAAACGGTAGCCGCTTCCGCGCACGGTGAGGATGTGCTTCGGATATTGCGGGTTATCTTCAAGCTTCTGGCGGAGCCAGGCCACGTGCACATCCACCGTGCGCGAAGAAACCTCCGACTGATACTCCCACACCTCGCGCAGCAGCTCGTCGCGCGAGAGGACCTTTTCGCGATGATTGATCAGGTAGTGCAGCAGCTGCAGTTCTTTGCCTGCCAAGCTCACCGGCACGCCGTTCTTCAGTGTTTCCGCCTTCTCAAAATCGACCTGCACGTCGCCGAACTGATATCGCGCCACACGGTTCAGATTCTCTTTCTTTACCCGCCGCAGCAGCGCTTCGACCCGCGCCAGCAGTTCGGACGGATCGAACGGCTTCGTCAGGTAGTCATCTGCTCCGAGCTTCAGCCCGACTACGCGGTCGATGATTTGGGACTTCGCCGTCAGCATCAGGACCGCCACATCCGAACCGCGGCTCCGTATCTCACGGCACACATCGAGCCCGCTCTTTCCCGGCAGCATCACGTCCAGGATGATCACGTCGAACTCTGCGTTGGTTGCTTTCGCCAGTCCCGAAGGGCCGTCGTGCGCCTGATCGACGCTGTGTCCCTCCGCTTCCAGCAGATCGGTCAGGGTCAGCGACAACCCCGGTTCATCTTCGACTAACAGAATCCTCGAACTCATTCACCCTTTCCGCCGGCGCCGCGGGAATCCTCACGATGAATTCCGTCAGCTTGCCCGGCTCGCTCTCGACTTCGACCGTCCCGCCGTGTGCCTTCACGATCCGTTTGACCAAGCTCAATCCGAGCCCGGTTCCGTGGATCTGATCGGCAATCGCTACTTTACCTCGATAGAACGAGTCGAAGATGTGGCCCAGCTCCGCGCTTGGGATCCCGGCGCCGTGGTCGGAAACGCGAATCTCCACCGTCTCCGGCTTCGACTCCGCTAGACCCGCCGACACACCGATCCACCGGCCTGACGATCCATATTTCGCCGCATTGGCGATGAGATTCAGCAGCGCATGCTTGAGCGCCGTGTGATCGCCGTGAATCGGCGGCAAATTCGGATCGATGTTTTTTTCGAGCACGCAGCCTGACTCCTCCACGATCTTGGTCGAGGCGCTCAAAGCCTCCTCGATCAGCAGATCGACACTCATCGCTTCGAGCGTGTGGATCACCCGTCCCGCTTTTGCGTTCGAGAAGAGCAGAACCCGATCGATCAGATCCGCCAGCTTTTCCGATTGATCCTCAATCAGCGCGCCGTAACGTTGCACCTGATTCGCGTTGCTGACGAGCTTCGCGCTCAGATTGTGGGCCGCCGTCCGGATCACCGTAAGGGGGGTCCGCAGCTCATGCGACACACTGGCTACAAATTCCATCTGCAATTCCGCGAGCGTCTGAGCGCGGCGTGTGAACACTACCAGAGCTCCCACGGTCACCAGCATCAGCAGCAAGATTCCGCCTGTGACGGCCAGACTTCGCCGACGGCTCTGCTCCACCAGCGCTTCGAGCGATCCGGCCCGGTGCTGCACCGATAGCAGCCATCGGCCTCGGTCACCGCCGCCGTTAGGACCAGGTCCCCGGCCGTTGTCTCGCGGGTTTCCGAACGCCTCGCGATCGCGCGGTCCGGAACGATTCCCAGGACCTCGTCCGAACCTTCCGCCTCTGTTGAACGCCGGGAAGAATACGGGCTCAAACAGCCCCACCGAGGCGTCCGCCCGGAACGGTGTACGCGCATGAGTGGCCGGATCCGAATCGTACAGAACCAATGCGGGGTTGCCGCGAGCCGCGACCTCCGCGTGATAGTCGAGCTTGCCTCCGCTCCCCAAGTGCCGCAGCAGGAGCTCCGGAATTACAGTCGCCCGGAGATATTCGCCATCCAGCTCGATAATCGTCCACGCCAGTTCGCGCCGTGGCTCGGGTGGACCGCGGCGGTCTCGTCCACGTTCTTCCTCGAACATACGCCGGCTGAAATGTGGGACTTCGATCAGGGCAGGCCCCTCGGAAACAGACGATCCACTATCGGCGTTCCCTGGCGCATCTCCGAATGCCCGTCCTGAAAGCCGCTGACGCATCGCGCTCCAGTTAGAAGGCCAATCTGCCGGGGCAAACGTCCCCGCCTCCAAATCAAGCAATTCAAAATCGAGTTTATCTTTCTGGGGAGTCGCCATCGCGACGCGCCGAATCAGGCTCGGATGGCCGCTCGAGGCCCGCCACCGCGCGAACCGGTTCGCGATTTCATTCTGCCGATCCTCGGCGTCCCCCGATGACAAATCCTGGGAGAACGCTGCGCCGACCGTGTTGACCTCGGAGTTAAAGTCTTCGCGAATACGCTGTAGGTTCGATTGCAGGTTCGCCCGCAGTTTGTCCTGCTCAGCGCGGCTGACTTCGCCGATCGAACGATACTGCAGTGCGCCGAGCGCCGCGCACAGTCCCACCAGGAGGACCACAAAAACCCACGACAAGGTCGTGTGCTTTTTGCTGTTTTCCACACTCATAGCCTAACGCTCTTTAGGCCGCATGGATGGCCACCGGACGCTGGGAAAGTTGCTCGGCGACCTTGATCATCCGCTGACGAGCCCGGAACAGCCGAGTCTTGATCGCGCACTGGCTCGCTCCGGTCGCAGAAGAGAGCTGGGCGACCGACATGCCTTCCACTTCTTTCATGATGAGCAGCCAGCGATCGTCATCGGAAATCCGGCTCAACAGCTTGTTCAGGTAATCGCGCGCCGCGACCTCCGTGTCTGCGCCCGGCTCGTGGCTCGCGCCAAAAAGAACTTCGCTGTCCCGGTCCTCGGCTCCTGGGCTGACCGGCTCCATATCTTTTCGGACACGGCGTCTCCGCAGATAGGAGTAGCATTCATTGATCGCGATCTTGCAGATCCAGCTCATGAGCGAGCATCGGAAGTCGAAGCTCTGCATCGCGAAGTAGACCTTGGTGAACACCACCTGCGCGATGTCTTCGGTGTCCTCTTGCCGCCGCAAGATCCGGTGGATCACCGAAAAGACCTTCGCCTGGTAGTGGTCTACGATCGTGCGGAACGCGGTCTGGTCGCCCGATTGAACGCGGCGTACAAGCGCTACTTCGTTCCGTTGCCGGTCACTGCGGAGAGTGTCATTGGCGCACAACGCCAAAACCAGTTGATCGTTCGTTTGAGCGGGAGCAAGCATTTTGCAAAGCCTCTAAACGGATCATAGCGGCTTTGATTTGTTAGGCTTGCAAATCCTGCGTAAACCCTTTGTCAAGAATGTTAAGGTCCGTGCTTACAAGAGTCTACGAAAGCCGTTGGACCGCGGGAGGCTTCCAGGTACCGTCGATGACGTCCTGCTTCGGCCAGTAGATGCGCATGACGACATTGAAAGAATCTTCTGGCGCGGGCAGCCAGTTTGATTCTTTGTCCTTGCCTGGGGAGTCGTGTTGGATGAAAAGCGTCAGCGAGCCGTCATCGGCGAAATTCAGGTCATCGCGGTCGCCGATGGCATACCGATCGATTGGATTGTCGACGAAAGCCTGCCTGGAGTTATACATAGTGACTGACCAAAAGGCATTTGCGGGCGGGAGTTGCCCCTTGGGGAATCGAATCACATATCGATAGGCTCCGGAAAGAGGTCTTCCTTCGCTGTCGGCGATCGAACGGGGGTAGATCGCATCCTCGGGAAGATTGGCGCCCAAACCAGCGTAGGCGACCAACGCACGGAACCGGTAGTCAGTCCCGTAACGGCCCACGTTCTCGGTGTTTAGCGACCAATTGTTTTCGTTTTTCCCAAATTCCTCTTTCGCCCAGGCCCTTATTTGTTCCTTCGCAAGTCGGGAGCCATCTTCGACGTCAGGCAGGGTCTTTTCTTCCTGGGGGAACGGCCTGCCAGGCGCGACCCCGATCGTGGTGAAGGGCTGCATAGCGGAAGCATCGGCTGCAGCCGGAGGGTTGGCTTTCATCAGGGCATTGAGCCGGCTGAAAAAGGTTGCGGCGTCCATGGCAGCCACCTGTTCGGCCGGAGAAGTCTTCGTATCGAGCCCCGCCGGGGGTTCGGCGCCGGCAGGGGCAGTGTAGGTTGTTCCCCAGGCGGAAAGAGGCGTCAGTTTGTACTGGTCCTGGATGGTATGGACTGCGGGATAGTCAGTCTTTCCATTGGCTTGCGTGCGGCCGATAATCCAAACCATGTTGGTCGGCGCCTTGATCTGGCTAACCCCGGCTGGAAGAGTTCCGCTCCAGCCCGGTCCGGTGATGGCGAAGTTCCCCTTGCCATTGCCCGTCGTGCGCGTCCCGGGTGACGCGAACACGTTGGTCCAGGCGTCCAACATCTGCATCAGATAATACCGTTTGTCAGTAGCTGGGACACTCAAGACGATTGGATCTTTGGATAAATCCAGCCAGGCGATGGAGTAGAGAGTGTCCGCATTGGGACTGACCACATCCGTGAAGGTAGGGTCAGGCGTCACCCGCGCGTGGATGAACTGGTTGACCGGCGCTTTGAATCTCTTTTCATCAGGCGCGGATACGGAGACCTGGACCTGCTTGGTGACGTCCATCAACACGAGCGGGTAGCCGAAAATGTAGGCGTCCTGCGCGATTTTCGCGGTTTCAGAAACTCTGTAAGTTGAATCGTCCTTGGGATGTGGAACCATTTCCTCGCCTCCGGAAAGATAGCAGCAGTAGCTCGGACGCCTATTCGGAGAGCGCGGCTGGAAAATATTTCAGTTCGTGGAATGAGGAATTAGCGGCGAGTCATCGCCGACATGATCAGATCGAGGACCAGCTTCTGGAAGAGGAAAGCGGCCCCGAAACTGCCAACGATAGCGGCCACGAGGATGATGGAATCGACCACAGAGTCCATGGGTTAGGTATATGCCCTTTCTCTAGGGGTAATACATCGACCCCATCCTGGTTTTCCTGTAGGGGATTTCTCCACTTTTTCTTAAAAAAGCGGAAAAGGAGTCACTTTACTTAAGCCGTGAAATTGACGCTAAAGCCAGATGGATCGATGAACGATGAAGAGGCGAGGCTCAAGAATGTCGATGCGAATCTCTATCGGGTTAAGTTTAATGTTCGTGGCGGTGCTCACGCACGGGCTCGTATACGCAGCCATAACGTTGGACTTCGGCCTGACGCCCGCTTCGACCTACGCCGGATTCTTCGCGCAAGTCGTATCCGCGATCTGGAGCGGTTGGAACCGGGTTCACGGTTGGGAGCCGTCGAGTCATTTGGACCAGTTCTTTAGCTTCTTCTTATGTGGTCGTACTGGCTGTGCCGCTAATCGGATTCGGCGTGTCCCAGTTCGGCTCCCTGCAAAAGATCGGTGGGCAGTGGTGGAAACCACTCGTGATCGCGTTTCTTTTCACCACGCAATTGCACGGGATCTTGCGCCAAGGTTTCTTGGATTCCGGACTAAGCGAGCCGCTAGCAGAGTCCGCCCGTGCGGTGTTGGCGCTCCTTCTCATGATCGGCAGTGTGAGAGCGGCTTCGCGATACTCCGAGCAACCTGATATTCTAGCGCCATGAGATTTGCGCTCTGCCTCCTTTGTCTGGCTAGCTGCCTGCCGGTAATTGGCCAGGAGCCGCGCCGGTTACCTGTCGCGGCCCGCGTTCAGAAACACCTATACCAGCCGAGCGCGATCGTCACGGCAACCGAACTGAAGCAGGACGGCGAAGTCTTCGCGCTCAAAGGCAAAGTTCAGCTTCGAACCGACACCTTCACCCTAGAGGCCGAGGACGTCGTCTACAACCACGAAACCGGCGAAGTCGAAGCCCACGGCGACGTCCGAATCAAGCCGTCCCCGATAATCCTGAGCCGCAGCGACTCGCAGTTCGGAGTGAAGTAGAGCCCCTAGAACAAATGGAGATTAAAACAGCGGCATCATTATGTGGGGATGGATTGACGCGAGATAAGGGACACCTGCGGCTTGTTACGCCGATAATTGACGAGCACGGGCTGATTCCGATATCTAGCCTCGAATGAGGCAGCTTCCGCTTCGCCAAATTGGAAGGATTCATGTCCTGAGTACCATTGGCCCTCTACTTTATAACTGTAGGCGAGTGTGACTGTGACGCCGCCAGTCTCGGTATCCCACGAATTCTGAACTTTTTCAACGTGGCCTTCTGTAACGGGCCAATCTGAGGCTCGATTGCGTTTCCAATTTTTCAACCAGCGCGGCATGAGCGCGATGGCAGCCGCCAACGCAATGGACGAGGTAGCCATCAGCGTCAGCATCAGAATTCTTGCAAGCATACCGATACGTTAGCGTTTCATGGGAATTATCCCTCTTTAGAATGTTTCACCGCAGCAGATGTGATCCCTACGGGGAAGCGCCGTCGTCCCACTTGCGCGCCACGCTACAATATCCTGAAGCCCTGTATTCATTCCGAAATCGGGATCGTCCCTCGGATCTTCCCAATTTTGAAAAAATGCAAAGCAAAGCCAATTTGGAGTGAACCTAAGACTTTTCTAGCGGTTAGCGGACCAAGATCATGCTCTGGAGCAAACTTTTCATCCCCACCCTGCGGGAAAATCCGGCCGAGGCCGAAGCAGCCAGTCACACGCTTCTGCTGCGCGCCGGATATATCCGTCAGCTTTCGGCCGGCATCTATAGCCACCTCTTCCTCTCCCAGCGCGCGCTGAACAAGATCATCGCCATCGTCCGTCAGGAGATGGACGCGATCGGCGCGCAGGAGATGCTGCTCCCGGCGCTCCACCCGGCCGAGGTCTGGCAGGAGTCCGGCCGTTGGGACGTCATGGGCCAGAACATGTTCCGCATCAAGGACCGCTTCGACCGCGACCTCTGCCTCGGCATGACGCACGAAGAGGTCATGACCATCCTCGCGCGCGGCGAGCTCCGCAGCTACAAGCAGCTCCCCCAGATCTGGTACCAGATCCAGACCAAGTTCCGCGACGAGCCGCGCCCCAAATCCGGCCTGCTCCGCGTGCGCCAGTTCATCATGAAGGACTCCTACTCCTTCGATATGGACGCCGCCGGGCTCGACGCCGCCTATGACAAACACTACGCCGCCTACAAGCGCATCTTCGAGCGCTGCGGCCTGAACGCGATCGCCGTCGAAGCGCACTCCGGCGCGATGGGCGGCAGCCAGTCGCACGAGTTCATGGTCCCCTCCGACGCCGGAGAGGACTTCGTCGCCATCTGCCAGAAGTGCGGCTATCACGCCAACCTGGAGAAGGCCGTCTCGGTCGCCGCCAAGCCCGGCGTCGCCGATCCCGAAGGCGAGTTCACGCCCGAAAAGTTCCACACGCCCGGACGCAAGACGATCGTCGAAGTCTCGGAGTTCACGAAGTTGCCGCAGACCTCGCAGATGAAGAGCCTGGTCATGGTCGCCGACGGCAAGCCCGTCCTCGCGCTCCTGCGTGGCGATCATCAGCTCAGCGAGACCAAGTTCGCCTCCGTCACCGGCGCGGCCGATGTGCGTCCCGCGCATCCGCACGAGATTCGCGAATGGTTCGGCGCAGACGCCGGCTCGCTCGGCCCCATCGGACTGAAGAAATCCATGCTGATCGTCGCCGACACCGCCTTGCAAGGCCGCAAGAACATGATCGGCGGCGCCAACGAAGACGACTACCACCTGAAGAACCTGACGCCCGGCAAGGATTTCAACGCGAAATTCGAAGACCTGCGCCAAGTAGTGGCCGGCGATGCCTGCTCCAGCTGCGGCGCGGAGCTTGCGGTCGTCAAGACCATCGAGATCGGCCACATCTTCAAGCTCGGCTACAAGTATTCCGACACCATGGGCCTCCGCGTCCTCAACGCCGACGGCGCCGAAGTCACCCCGATCATGGGCTCCTACGGCATCGGCGTGGAACGCATCCTCAGCACCGCCATCGAGCAGAACCACGACCAGGACGGCATGATCCTACCCCCGTCGATCGCCCCGTTCGCCGTGGTCGTAACCCCGGTCAACAACGCGAACGCCGAGCAGATGACCGCGGCCCGCTCACTCTACGAAGACCTCTTAAAACAAAACATCGACGTTTTGTTAGACGACCGCGACGAGCGCCCAGGCGTGAAATTCAAAGACGCCGACCTGATCGGCATCCCCTATCGCGTCACCGTAGGCAAAAAACTAGCCCAAGGACAAGTAGAACTAACCGAACGCCGCGGCAAGAAGTCGGTGGATATCGCCGTAAGTGAAGTCGCCGCCGAATTAGCCGGTCGCCTCCGGGCTCAGAAAGTCTGAAACTTTTTGAAGGTTTCCGGATACTTACTATGTGAACCCCGCGAGCTTCCACGATCTGTGGTCAAAATACGCTCGTGATGTTTATCGATTCTCGCTTTACCTGAGTGGCAACCCTGCCACCGCCGAGGATCTCACCTCGGAGGCATTCCTACGCGTATGGTCCGCCTGGGATCGAGTCGCCCTGCCGACCGTCAAGTCGTACCTGTTTGCGATCGTTCGGAATTTGTACTTGCAGCAAGGACGCCGTCCACGAGAGGCTCCGCTCGACGCGCAATTACCGGGCGGTTCGTCCTTGGCGGCCGACATAGAAAAGAAGGAAGAGCTGCGTTTGGTTATGGAAGGCATGCGCCAGCTACCGGACGTCGATCGAGCGGCGTTGATGCTCCGGGTGGAAGAAGGGATGCCCTACGAAAACATTGCCGCGATTCTTCAGCTTCCCGTCGCCACTGTGAAAGTGAAAGTTCACCGCGCAAGATTGCGGCTAGCTCAACTTTGTCAAAGGAGTCCAATACGATGACGATCACGCGAGACGTAATTCAAGATCTGCTGCCGGTCTACACTTCCGGCGAAGCGAGCGCGGACACGAAGGCGCTGGTCGAAGAATTTCTGGCGAACGATCAAGAGCTGCGCACTCTGGTCGAGTCGGCGCGAGCCGCCGATATCCCGTGCTTGCCGGAGCCCGAACACTTGGAGTCGATGGAGTTGAAGAGTCTCGCCAAGACAAGGCGGCTCTTGGCGTGGAAGACGTGGCTTGCTGCGGGGTCGGTTCTCTTCAGCACCTCTCCGCTGTTGTTTATTTGGAGAGACGGACGCATTGTATTCATGGCGCGTGAGCAACCGGTATTGTCGGCGGTTTTCCTGCTGCTGGGGCTGATCGGATGGACCGCTTTCTTCCGGGTGTGTCGCTCGCTGATGGCGGCTGGGCTAGAGCCTCCCTATACGATGTTGGCCCGTGTGCCTCTCGTGCTGATGAGTAATCTTTTGGCGCTGTCAATGATTGAAGTCCTGAAGAGTTGGATCGGTGAACAGCGCTGGATGGCTCTGCTCTTTCCCGTTTTCTTAGGACTAGCGCTCTGGCTCGGCCAGCGTTGGCGAGTGATCCCGACCATAGAACAAGTCGAGCGGCCCACGAGCTTATTTAACGGGGACAACAATCCGCGGGACAAACGTCGTGACTAGGATACCGCTCTGCAGATATATACTTGCCTTAACAGTATGCGTACCTTGATCGCCTTACTGATCGTGGTTGGCGCCAGTTTCGGCGGTGGACTGACTAGCGATTTCGTTCCTCATCACGGAACCTCGTCTCCTGGCATTCGGGGTCTCATAAAGTGGAAAGAACGACTACTGACAGCCAGGTCGACCGACGGCTTAACGTTCAAACGCGACAACAATGTCATCACCGACCAAGCCAGATCGCCGAACCTTCTCGTTGCCGGAGACAAACTCTATCTGTATTACGTCACCGCCGCCGAGAATGAGCGAGACGCTCTCGCGGTCGCGATTTCGGCAGATTCCGGTGAAAGCTGGGTATTCAAGTATGTGGAGGTCAAGGATGGGAAGCAGGTCCGCCGTCCCTATGCTCCGGATGTCCGTGTTCTCACGGATGGCAGATTTCGCCTGTCGTTTGATGAAAACCCTTACGGGCCGACGAATGCGAGTTACGATGCGAACAGTGATGACGGTGTTCACTTCACAGTCGCAGGGACTGTGAACTCCCGGACTCGCGGATACGGAAGTTCGTCGCTCACTGTACCGATCGGTGAAGTCTGGCATACGTACCTGCGCGGGGTCAACGCGGATTACTTCGGAGTTGTCGGCCACGGTATTTCGAACGACGGTGAAACCTTCGAGTTTGCTTCGGATAGATTTTCCGCAACCGTTGAGTTCTCAGCAACCGCTCATCTTAGTTGTTATCCGACGAGTGCGATTAGCCTCGACAAAGATCGAGTGCGTTTTTATTGTTCGTCGAAAAAAGACGGTGACGTGTTCTCTTTGATCACACGTGACGGCGCTAAATTTCAAGCAGAATCCGGCGTGCGTTTGACGCTCGATCCGACGAATGGCTTGGAGAAGGACGTTGTTCGAGATGCCACCGTTGTGAAGCTACCCAACGGCACCTATTTCATGGTTTACGTAGCGGGTATTCCCTAGCTTGTTTAACGTGGACAGCAATCCGCCGGACAAACATCGTGACTAGGGCCATGCTCGCCGAGAGCCAGCTTTGGAGCGTCTGCTGTGCGCTCTAAAACCAAGTCGGCGATCATCGAGACGAACTTCGGGTGGGTCCCGACCGTGGCGGCTCGCCGCATCTCGATGCCTAGCTCGTCAGCGATCTGACGGGCCTCCGTGTCGAGGTCGTAGATGACCTCCATGTGGTCGGAGAGAAATCCGATCGGCGCAATCACGACATCGTGACCGGGACCGAGCTCTTTGAGGTAGTCGCCGATGTCCGGTCCGAGCCACGGCTGCATCGGCGATCCGCTGCGGCTCTGGTAGACCAGTCGCCAGTCGTGATGACCGAGCTGCTCGGCGACCAATCGTGACGCCTCTTCGAGCTGAGCTTGGTAGCGCGAAGTCTGCGCCATCGACACGGGGATGCTGTGTGCCGTGAAGACCAAGTGTGAGGACGGCTTCAAGACTTCGCGGCAGCGGTCCGCCATCGCCTCGATGAACTTGGGATGGTTGTAGAAGGCGCGCAGCTTGTCGATTTGGATCTCTCGATCGCCCTTCGCGTTCGTGATATTTTCGCGATACTGGCGGCAGCCCGAGTACGAGCTGAACGCCGACGTGACGAAAGCCAGCGCGCGCCGCACCCCGTCCTCCTGCATCTTGCCGATCGTGTCCGGCAGAAGCGGATGCCAGTTGCGATTGCCCCAGTAGATCGGCAGCCGGATTCCTCGTGCCGCGAACTCCTGAGTGAGGGCGGCGATGAGGGCGCGGTTCTGTTCGTTGATGGGCGTCTTGCCGCCGAAGTGATAGTAATGCTCGGCCACGGCGAGCATGCGCTCGCGCGGCACATTGCGGTCGCGCAGCACGTTCTCGAGAAAGGGGATGACGTCCTCGCGCTGCTCGGGTCCGCCGAAGGAGACGAAGAGTAGCGCGTCGTAGGATTCGCTCATGTGAGAAGAACCTTCATCGCTCCCTTGCGGGCAGCGGTCTCGAACGCGGCGGGAGCATCAGCGAGTTTCTTGCGATCCGAGATCATGTCCCGCACGTTGATCAAGCCGCGAGCGAGCAGGTCGAGCGCCGGTTCGAAGCGTCCACAGCGCGAGCCGACCAGCGTGATCTCATTCACGATCACCGGCGCTGTATCGACGCTCACCATCCCGTGTTGCGTCGACTTCAGGATCACCGTCCCGCGCGGCCGGACTACTTCGACCGCTTGCCGCAACCCCTCAGGCGACCCGGTTGCGTCGACAACCCAATCGTACGCAGCTTTGGGCAAATGGGAACGGACAACCTCACCCTGTACGCCCGCGGACTCCGCGATGCGGAGCTTCTCCGGATGCCGTCCGAACTGATGAACCTTGTATCCGTTCACGCTCAACGTCTGTGCGATGAGCAATCCCAGCTTGCCGTCACCGAGCACGGCGATCTGCGACGAGCAGGGGAAGTTAACTTGGTCCATGATCTCGCAAGCCGCCGCGAGCGGTTCAGCGAACACCGCCTCCTCGGTGGGGACCGAGTCAGGGATCACATGCAGGTTCCGTTCGGGCAACGTGAGGAACTCCTGAAACGCCCCCGGATGCTGCACGATCCCAAGCACGGTGCGATGCGGGCAGTGCCGCCCCATCCTTCGCTTGCACCAGTCGCAACAGCCGCAACTGAGGTTAATCTCGCCGACGACTCGCTTACCGATCAGGCCCCGATCGTCAGTTTCGACGACCTCACCGACGAACTCATGTCCGGGAGTCCCCGAGAAGCCGTAGTAGCCCCGCTGAAGTTCAAGATCGGTGTTGCAAATGCCTCCGCACAGCAGTCGGATTATCGCGAACCTTGGCTTCCTTTCCGGTTGAGGCGTATCACGGACCTCAACGCGGCCGGATTCAAGATGGACGGAGAGCATGGGAGGTGTTTCTTCAGTGTACCGCCGATAGTAAAATCAAGAATTCATGCCAGCTGAACTGATTTGCTTCTCTCAAGCGTGCCGCTCCAAGTTTCCGATCACTGAGCCGATCTACAATTGCCCGAAATGCGGGGCGTTGTTGGAAGTGGGCTACGACAAGCCGCCGATGCCCGCGGCGATGCTGAAGACGCTCTGGCGCGGACGCCGCTCGAGCAATGAAGCGCTCGATCAAAGCGGAGTCTGGCGATACCGGGAGATCATCCCGTTTCTGAGCAACTACGACGGCGTCGTGACTCTGCGAGAAGGGAACACGCCACTGCTGCCCGCGCCGAAGGCCGCGAAGTACGGCAATCTCGATCACATCACGTTCAAGCATCAAGGTTTCAATCCCACTGGCTCTTTCAAAGACAACGGCATGACCTGCGGCGCGTCGCAGGCGGTGCGGCTTGGGATGAAGCGCGTCGCGTGCGTTTCCACCGGCAATACTTCAGCGTCGATGGCGGCGTACTCGAGCGCGGCTGGATTGCAGCCGATCATCTTCATTCCGCACGGCAATATCTCGTATGGCAAGCTCGCGCAGGCGCTCGAATACGGCGCGAAGACGTTGCAGGTCGAGGCGAACTTCGACCAGATTCTTGCGCTGGTTCGAGTTCTCGCCGATAAGCTTGGTATCTACCTGCTGAATTCGGTGAATCCGTTCCGCATCGAAGGACAGAAGACGATCATCGTCGAGATGATGGACTTCCGCGATTGGAATCCGCCGGATTGGGTCGTGCTGCCGGGAGGCAATCTCGGCAATACGTCGGCGTTCGGAAAGGCGCTGCGGGAACTGCGCGATCTCGGTTTGATCAATAAGATGCCGCGCCTGGCTGTGATCCAGGCCGAAGGCTCAGCGCCGTTCTACGATCTGATGCAGACTGCGAGCCGCTCGTCACTGCGTGCGGTTTCCCATCCGCAGACGCTGGCCACCGCGATCAAGATTGGCGATCCCGTTTCCTGGCCCAAGGCGCTGCGCGAAGTGGAAGAGTCGAAGGGAGTGGTCGAGTTCGTCAGCGAACAAGAGATCGCTGACGCGAAGGCAGTCATCGGGCTCAGTGGGATCGGCTGTGAGCCCGCCTCAGCCGCGACGTTGGCGGGCATACGGAAGCTGACATCCGAAGGAGTGATGGCGCACGACGCTGATGTCGTCGCTGTGCTCACGGGAAACGTTCTCAAAGATCCCGACTACATCTACCGCTATCACACGGGCGAACTAGATGCTCCGGGCGGCGTTCGGATTCAACCTACTTTCGGCAATAAGCCGATCGTTGTACCCAACGACGCCGAGAAGATCGCCGCACTCTTAGGAAACTGATCCTGAGCCGTTCGCGTCCAGATTTACGCCTGTATTGACGAGCAAGGAACAGATGAAACTACTGTCAATTCTGGTGGCGCTGTGCTTCGCGATTCCATCGATGGCGGCGCGCAAAGACGAGTGGCAGGCTCTCGACCGGCTGCGCACCGGCGACTCGATTGAGGTGGTCGCCGGCAACGGCCGCGAGAAGGGTGAGTTCGTGTCGAGTTCGACGGAATCACTCATGATCCGTACGAACGCGGGCGAGAAGCGCTTCGAGCGGGCCGGAGTGGTTCAGGTAATCTCGCGTTCAAGCTCTCGGCGTTTGAGCAATATCGTGATCGGAGCCGGGATCGGATTAGCGATCTCCGGCGTCACGGATGGGACGCTGGGCGTGCGGCTGCGGAACGAAGGCTCTAACGAGCGCGCTCTTATTTGGACGCTTCCGGTCGCCGCCGGCGCGGGTGTCGGCGCGGTTCTTCCTGCTCACAAGACGATCTACAAAAGGTGACTCTATGCGAGCTTTCTTATTGTCTTTGGTGTTTGCAGCAGGCCTTTGCGCCGCTCCGGGATTCCTGCCGTTGCAGGAGGGCAACCGATGGACGTACCGCCAGCGTGGTGGCACGAATGACTTCACGATCCAGGTTGGACCGAAGGCGGTCTTCGGCGACAAAGTCTATTACAGCCTCAGTGGATATGTGATTCGATCCGTTTTCGTCCGATTCGGCGACGATGGCAACCTTTATTACCGGAACGAAAATCTCGACAAGGATGAGTTGTTGACGTCGTTCGATCCAGCAGCGCGCGGGTGGGCGGCTCCGATTCGTATCTGCGAGCAGGAAGGTCAGGCTCAACAGGATCGCGGCAAGCATTCCGGACCGGCTGGGTCATTCGAATCGACATTGGTCATTCTCTACCGGGTGCTCTTTTGCGCCGATGTGGGAACGACGTCGGAGCAGTATGCCGAGAACATTGGGATGGTGGAGCGCACCATCACCACATTTGCCGGTCCGCGGACGTACGAGTTGGTGTCGGCCCGCATCGGGAGCTCGGTTATTCAGACTGCCGACGGTGGGACTTTTGGTGTTTCGCTCGAGAAGCTGCCGACAGGACTATTGGCCACTCTCGAGATACGCGTGATTGGCGACCGGCCCGTCACGCTGCACTATCTATCGTCGCAGGAATACGACCTGGCGATCCGGTCGGCGGACGGCAACAAGGTGTGGCACTGGTCGGCCGACAAGCTGTTTCTGGCGGTCGTACGTGACGAAACGACCACCGGACGATCCTGGTCGGTGCGGGTCCCGTTGACAGACCTCTCCGGAACGAAGCTTCCCGCCGGGAAGTATCAACTAGAGGCTTGGATCGCCAGCGGCTTCGACGAGCCGGAGTACGCGGCGGTAGCGCCGTTCGAGATCCCAGAAGTCGAACTAAGCGGTCGTTAGGGGATAGCGCAGCGTTTCGAGGAGCCACTCGCGGTTTTGCCGCACGTCGTCCATCAGCTTTGCGCATAGAGTCTCGCGCTGGCTGAACAGGCGGTAGCCGTCGCGGGAGCGAAGGTAGCCGCGCGCGTGCGGATGCTGACGGAAGAGCTCCTCTTCTCCCAGTTGCTGAGCCATCTCCTCGAAGCGGCGGCGGTTGTCGAGCAGCGCCTTCACCAGAAAAGGCATCAGCATAGAGTAGTCGGCCTGCATGCTTTCGGTCGACTTCTGGTAGGTGTCCTTGTCGACCTTGCCCCAGGTGACGGCTTCGGCCGGGGGGCAGGATGAAAGCGAGCCGTCGGTGACAGGCGCGGTCACGATCTGGACGTCGTAATAGTAGCCGCGGACGTCGGGCAGTCCGAGGATCTGGCCAAGCGCAGGCTCGGGCTGCAGGTTGTAGTTCTTGGGCACGCCGCCGCCGAGGATCACGGTCGCCAGCGCGTGGACTGGGTGATCGAAGAGTCCCCAGCGGTGGTAGGCGCAGGATTCAAAGACCTCAGCGTGCAGATCGAGATCGAAGCCGTACTCGGGGATCAGGCCGGCCTGGCGCATGGCCCAGAGCTTCATCGAATTCAGAAACACACTGCCGTCGCCCGGCGCCCCGACGAAGATCGGGATCGCGAGACGGTGACAAGTCGCAAGTAAGCCTGGAGCAACTCCGTTCTGGCGCTCCTGTCCAGCGTAGACGTCACCGAGCCGATAACGTAATTCGGTTCCGGTCATCTTGCGCTGGAACTCGGGCAGCGCGAGCACGGAGGTGAGGAATCGGTCCTGGTCCATGAGGACGTCCTCGTCAAATGCCATGTCGGTGACGCGGATCGTCTTCTCATCGCGCAGTGCGCCGTCGTCGCCGAAGATCGGGACTTCGTGGATGGGATCGCGGTGCGCGTCGAGGCTGCGGTGGCCGTCGTGGTAGCAGACGGCGTCGGTTGTGCTGAGATAGGCGATCCATCCGGTTTCAAGCAGCGGGATCAGCCAGGATTGATGCTGTCCCGAGACGGTGACCGGGCCAGCGATGGAGAGCGTGATCGGGCATCCGCGGCCGATGGCCTGGTCCAGGATCGTGTAGATGCGCCGCAAGAACGCGCCTCCGAACGCGGGGAGGCAGTGGCGGAAGAGTTCGTCGAGAGTCGTGCATTCGTCCACGCGGCGGACGTGGACGGTGCGTCTGGAATCGGGGTCGTGGCCGTGGGGCATACTTCAGCTTAAACGGCGGAGCCGGGATAAGGAAAGCTCTTCGGCGCGGGAAGAGCGGAGTCGAAGTAGCTGCGCAGTGAGGCGTCGCAGATCGCGTAGCCCCAATTGACGAGACGCTCCTGCAGTGTGTTGTCCATAGCCCTCAGGCGAGTTGCTGTGGCGGCCAACGCGGCGGTCTTGTCCGGTGGACAGGGCAAAGCGCCCGGCGCGGGGTACGTGCTCGATGCTTGACGGATGCCCCAATAGCATCCCTTTCGCTCCTTGGCTTCGAAGAGAGAGATGAGCTGCCTCACTCGCAGGGAGCGGACCTGGTTGTCGATCAGGTTGAGGACGCGGTAAGAGTGGCGCGCCCAGTCGTGCGCGGGCGAGGCTTCGGGTTGCAGATGGCCTCCGCCGTCGCTGACGAGAATCGTCTCGTAGCGCTTCCAGGCAGTCTCGAGACCGAGATTGTCGTAGACGCCACCGTCGCTGAGGATGAGTTCGGTGGTGTACGGCGCAAAGTGGAGATCCTCGCCTTCTCCGGGAGGAGCGAATTGGAGTCCATAGTCGGCGACCTTAATTTCGCACGGTGACAATACCGGTGGGAACGCAGACGACGCGGCGACTGCGCGCGATAGTGGCAGCTTAGGATTCAGAATCTGGCCGACGCGGTAGTCGCGCATGTAGGGCTTCGAGAAGCGCACCAGGACGCCGGACTGTACGTTAGTCGCGTTGATCACGAACCGGGGCTCGTCTGGGAGATCCTGCAAGGTCTTCGAGCCGAATAGGATCTTCTCGTACTTTTCCGTGACATGATCGGAAATCGAGCCGGGTAGGAAGATGCCGCCCAGGATGGCGCCTTCGTCGATCGTGGTGGCGGCCATTTTGCGGATTGGGTCGATGACCGATGGGACGAACTGGGCGCTGGGAGATCCGGCGGTCACTTTGAGGGCGCTCCAATTCATGCCGAGGACGCCGGCCGTGATTGAGCCCCCGGACACGCTCGAGATGCGGTTGATCTTTCCAAGCAGTCCGAGATCGTTGAGGCGCCAGAGGCACCCGGCGTGGAACAGCATGGCGCGGTAGCCTCCTCCGGAGAGGCAGAGCGCAATTCCGGCTTCGGGCGCGGCGGCCGAAGTGTCGTGAACGGGATGCAGGTTGGGGTCGGCCATTAGATCTCGATTTTGATCTCTTCGAAAAGAGCTTTCTTGAAGTCCTCTGTTGAGAGGAAGTCACTTTCCTTTTTTAGCTCATCCACCAGAAGATGACGAGGGACTTCCGTTCCCGATTTCACATTTCCGTGTTTGCCGGCCTTGGTGGAGCAGAGTGTCTCAAGGCGGCCGTGTTTGTGGTCGCCGCCTTTATTGGCAAAAAGCGCCCAAAGGGATTTTGGCGTCGCGTTCAGGCTGCCGTGGTGACCGACTTTGTACACGTTGACGTCGGTGAGGAGCTTCTTCCACGAGGGATTGTTCAGCGCGAAGGCCCAGTTCTCGATCTGCGCGTCACCGGGGAAGAGCAGTTTGCGCTTACCCACTTCGAACAGGAGGATCACGCTGGTGTTGTTCAGGACGCTATCGAGAGCACGCACGATCTCGAGCATCTGGTCCGCGTGCATCTGGCGTGACTGGCGGACGAACCAGCGCACGTTCGGCGGCGCGCCGGACAGGCGTCTGAGCTTCGGGAAGAGGCGATCCTTGTTTGTTGTGGCTGCGGTCATCGCGAGGCTCTGCGAGGCCCAAAAGCTGCGGAACTGCCAGAATTCACTAGGATCTTTGGCTCGCTGCTGACGGATCGAATCGCTCTGCTTCAAACTCGGTGGACCGAGAACCGAGATTTTCACGCCGGGCAGAATATGGTTGAGCTTCATGCCTGCGTTCACATAGTAGGCCTTGGCTTTCTTTCCCATCGCCATCAAGTTTTGGACAGCGGAGAGATTCTCCAGATTGTCTTCGCCGAGGAAGCGAAGCTGCTCGCGAGTATCGCGGCCAGCGAGGTTCGGGTTCCGGGACAGATCGGCGACGGATGCGGCGACTTGTTGCATGTCTCGGAGCGAGCCAAGGAACTGTCCAGTGAGTTGTTTGTCAGCTTGGTTGGTGGCTGTCAGGGCTTTTGGATCGGCCTTGGGATCTTCCGTCCACGGCTGGATCACAAAGTCGGGATTGAGCGCGGCGATCATCTTTCCGGTGGCGGCGCCGGTTGTCGAGAAGCCGCTGATGTGGTCACGATGGCGATGCGTGGCGACCACGGCCCGGAGCTTGCCGCCGGAGGTTTTTGTGATGTCGGCAGCGACGCGGGCCATGTAATCTTTCGGACCGTTCTTCGGCGCGGAGGTGCTGCCGTAGTCAATCAGGATGTGCTGGTCGCCCTTCGGGTAGTGGAAGGTCAGCAGGAAAGAGTC
>JADMIO010768769.1_pt1 | contig 48196 bp, 44 predicted proteins | sample 8958161 | NCBI WGS metagenome assembly JADMIO01 (sample SAMN16585339, study PRJNA669376) | soil metagenome | isolation source: Crop rotation soil | place: USA: Cullars Rotation, Alabama | collected 2011
GTAACGGCTTCCGCGGATCATTCAGCGCGCGTTTGGGAGTGGCGTGCAGGCCGCCCGTTCTGCCAGCCACTACGCGCAGGTGCACCCATGCTCCAGGCGAATTTCAGTCCGGACGGCCAGTGGCTCACCACGGCCTCGATGGATCGCACCGCGCAGATTTGGGATGTGCGACCGCGTCGCTTGTTGCCGGTCGAAATGCATCACGCGGAGAACATCTCTTCGGTGGCATTCAGCCTGCGCGGCGATTCCATCCTCACCACTTCTGCTGACAAAACGGCGCGATTGTGGAATGCGCGCACCGGAAAGCCATTGGGCGAAATCATGTTTCATGAAAGCGCGGTCCAGTTCGGAGAATTCAGCGCGGACGGGCAGCTAGTCGTCACGGCGTGCTCGAATGGCGCGGCTCAAATCTGGAGTGTCAGCGGCGGAAAGGCAACTGCCAGTCCCGTTCGACACGCGAAAGCCGTTTCGTATGCGCGGTTCAGCCCGGACGGAACGCGGTTCGTCACTGCGTCGGAGGACGGAACGGCGCGCGTCTGGGACGCCGGCAACGGTCAGCCCATCACGCCGCCGCTCGTTCACACCAACGAAGTCCACATGGCGTCCTTCAGTCGTGACGGCCGATGGGTGCTTACTGCTTCCGATGATCGCACCGCGCGCGTGTGGGACGCGCAAACTGGGAAACCGATCACCGAGCCACTGATGCACCGGCATCATGTAAAGTGGGCCGACTTCAGTCCCGACGCGACGCGAGTAGTCACCGCGTCGACGGACAATACGGGGTGCATTTGGGATGTGCACACCAGTCGGCCAGTGGCGACACTCCTCAAGCATGAGCGGATTGTCACAACCGCCTGCTTCAGTCCCGATGGCCAGCGCGTCGTAACGGGTTCTTTGGATCGCACGGCACGCGTTTGGGATGCCAATACGGGCCAGGCCTTGACGCCACCGCTTCGGCACGACAGCCCGGTAGTGCAGGCGCGGTTCAGCCCGGACGGCCGGCGAATTCTGACCGGCAACTGGAACAGTGCGGTGCGCTTGTGGGACTCGGAAACCGGCCACCCGCTAACTGAATCATTCAGCACGGGCGGGTTTGTGTCTGGCGCCTGTTTTGATCCCACTGGCCAGCGAATAGCCGCGTCAGCGCATGGCGGGAAAGCACGCGTGTGGGATGTGCCAGCGGTGCCGGTCCCGGTACCTGGATGGTGGGCGCCGTTTGCCGAAGCCGTGGCCGGAATTCGACTGAGGGAGAGCGGCAGTTTTGAAGTCTTGTCGCGGGCGGATTTTGAAAGAGTCATGCGAGAGCTGCCGTCAGGCGCCGCCGGTGATTTCTATTCGCGGCTGGCCCGATGGTTTCTTGCTGATCCGGCACAGCGGCCTTCCACCCCGTTCTGAAGCTCCGCAAAGTTTTCTGTAATCCCAACGCCTGAATTCTTAGGCACATGGCAACGCGCAGTTTTTTTCTGCGCGCAAAAGGCCATGAAGACTGCTTTGCATCAGCGCGCCCCAATGCCACAGGCCGCGTGGATTTTCTTTCTGATGATTGGAGCCTGCACCACACCGTTAAGAGCGCAGAACTGTATGCGATGGGAGCAACGGACAGACGTGGGCGCCCCGGAGGCTCGTGCGGGCCATGTCATGGCTTATGATTCCGATCGCGGTGTCATCGTCATGTTTGGCGGCCATCGATTCACCGAAGACCATTCCGACTTCGTTTATTTCAACGATACCTGGGAATACGACGGGATATCATGGCGGCGCATTACCATCGATGGTCCGGTGCCGCTGTGGCGCACCGCCGCCGCCATGTGCTACGACAGCGTCCGCAAAGAGATGCTGCTGGTGGGAGGATTCAATATTCACGAGGACGAGGATGATGGATTCTTGCGCGATACGTGGGTCTTCCGTCCCACGACGCCGGGACACGGGGTTTGGACACGGAAAGCGGACATCGCCATCAACCCCTTTGGTGCGAGCAGATCGCCTCATGCGGGTCACGCTCTCGTGTTCGATTACCGCCGCGGGCTCGCCGTGATGATGGGAGGCACAACGGGAGAGGATCCTCACGTCGGTAAGCCCGATTACTACCGCACGTCGGATGTTGTGCATTGGGGCGGAGAGAGTTGGGGTTACCCCACTGAACTATTCGGGATCTACAGCGCCAACCGCACGTGGTACGAAGGCCCCACGTTTCACGCGATGGTCTACGATGATGATACCGGGTTAATCTCCGTCAGCGGCGGCGCCTATTACTACTTCCTGGATACCGATGATTGGCTCGATCTCGATTGGGACGGGGTGCTCCCCATTACGCGCTACAATGGCACCAATCTGATTTTCACGACGATCAATCGTCGCCAACCCATCGGCGGCACTCCCATTGGCCACCGTCAGCAGCACGCCGCGGTTTACGACAGTGTGCGCCACAAGATGGTCATCTTTGGCGGGCGATTGGCCGGGGAAGACACGCAGCCTGGGCTGGAAGATCCAGGCGGGCGACTCGATGAAGCCTCCTATTATCAGTTCCCTGACGGAGAACCGACATATCAAACAACTCGCCTCAACATCCCCACACCTCCGCCCCGCGAACTTCATACCATGGTCTACGACGCGCACCGTAAACGGGTCGTGCTTTTCGGCGGTTCACGGCTGGGAATGACCGTCTTCAACGACACCTGGGAGTACACCGAAGTTCCACTTCGATTGGATATCTATCCAGGAAACACACTGGAGTTGTGTGAAGGCCAAAGCACTGTCTTCACCGTTGCGGGATCAGATTCCCGCGCGAAGACGGTTCAATGGTACCACGGAAGCACCGCGCTCGATGGCCAGACCAATGTCAATTTCATGGTGTCAAACGCTGCGCCCATCCATGTCGGTGACTATTTCGCGCGAGCAGTCGACGAGTGCAATAACGTCTACACGAGTGCCGTGACGCGGCTTATCGTCCACACGCCCCCCGTGATCACAGGGCAAATCCTTGAACGCATCGATCGCTGTCCGGGGGATGCGCTCGAATTGCGCGCCACCGTTCACTCCACGTTGCCGGTCTCGCTCCAGTGGTACCTTCGCGATGATTGGAACGAGTTCTCGACCCCGATCGTTGGCGCCACGAACTCGACGCTGGTTCTGCCTGTTCTTCACCACGAGGATTCCGGCTCATACGTCCTGCGCGCCGCCACCCGGTGCCACACGAATTCCAGCCCTATCGCCTGGGTGCAGGTGGGTGTCACGATCCCTGTGCCACCGGTCGATCGCGTGAAACAGGTCTGCGACGGCCACCTGTTCCAGATATTCGCCGCGGGGATCGGTCAACTGCGCTACCAATGGCGCCTGGATGGTGCGCCGTTGTCCGACGACGAGAATCTCTCCGGAGCGAAGTCGAATCGTCTTGTGATTCCGCACGTGCTCTACACTCACGATGGAAATTACGACGTGATCGTGACAGACGATTGCGGCCCACAACACGCCGTCACGAGCCGCGTGGCCCGGCTCACTGTCACTCCCGGTCCGCAATGGGTTTTCCGCACCAACAATGCACCGCCTCCGCCGTCTCGGTTTCATCACGCAATGGCGTATGACAGTTCGCGCCACGTGACCGTGATGTTCGGCGGCTACTTTCATAGTCCGACGAATTTCGGCGCGTTCAATGACCTTTGGGAGTGGAACGGCACGCAGTGGACGCAGCGGGTTCCTCAAGACCGAACCAACGCATGGTCCATCAACGCAAACGGTTATTGGTTCCCGAACTACAGCAACGCGCCCGTCCAGCGAGCCGAACATGCGATGACTTACGATCCACGCCGTGGTCGCATTATTATCTTCGGTGGCACCGCGGTCGATCCCGGCGGGTCCTTGTATTACCTCAACGACACGTGGGAATGGGACGGAGGACAATGGTATTTCCGCGGCACGAATGGCCCAGCCTGGCGCAGTGCGGCCGGAATGACTTTCGACACCGCGCGAAATGTTTCGGTGTTGTTTGGCGGCTCATATGCCAGCGCTGACCCCGCTCCCGGTGCGCGGTGGGAATGGGATGGAACATCGTGGAAGACCAATGCCACTTTCGGCAACTTTGCTCCCAACGCGAACACGATCGGGCTGGTCTACGACAGCTTCCGCAATAATTTCCTCTACGGCCCCACGCCCAACATCAGCGGCTTTGTCTTCGAATATTTCTGGCTTCTGAATGGCTCGAACTGGACGGCGCACGGCGGAGCTTTCAATCTTGATGAATCGCCCGCCCCTTACGGAAATCTCGTCTTCGACAGTTATCGCCGCCGCGGCACTTATACCTTTGGCACAAAAGGCAGCGTGGGCTTTTGGGATGGAAGGTCCTGGGCGGTTTACACAAACCTGCCCGCGCCCCAATTGCGGTTCTGGCATAGCGCCGCGTTCGATTCGGATCGCCGGGCCGTCGTGATGTTTGGCGGCACATTCGGCAACTTTAACTCGTACTTCGTGAACACCAACGACACCTGGGAATTGATCTATCTCGACAAACCTCTCATCCAGCAACAACCGCTCAGCCAGATTCGCCAGCTCAATGACAATGCTACGTTTTCAGTGACCGCCGTTGGACCGGGACCTCTCACCTATCAATGGCTGCGCAACGGCCAACCGCTTGCGAACGACCTTCGCATTTCGGGCGCGACCTCCAATGTTTTGTCCCTCGCCAGCGTTTCAACAGATGACGAAACGCTGTTCCAGGTGCGAATCACTGGCGCTTGCGGCGCCACGTTGAGCCGCCCGGCTCTCCTTACCCTTAACACCAACCTGCAAATCGCATCAGCCGCTGGCGAACTTCAGGTGATCTGGAACGAAAGCAATGCTGTGCTGGAACAGGCAGATGATCCCGCCGGTCCTTGGACTCCCGTGCACGGTGCGTTCAGTCCGTTCAACCCAAGTCTGGCTGCGACCCTCAAGTTCTACCGGCTCAGGTTATTGCCACCCTGACCTGGGGCAATGACGATTCGCGCGGCTTGCCTTGGCCGTGGACCTCAAACCTCTGATTGAGGCGGCCAACTCTGGCGTGTATGGTAACGCTCGTGAACAAGCGCCTCTCTTTCGAACAGGACCTGCGTGCCGAACGCGCCCGGTTCATCACGCGACGATGGTTTTTCCGCCAATGCGGCATCGGACTCGGCTCCATTGCCCTTGGCTCGTTGTTGAATCAAGCCGTTGAAGATTCAGCGCTCGGCGCTCCGCTTGCAGCACGCAATAGTCCGCTGGCGCCAAAGCAGCCGCACTTCAAGCCAACTGCCAAGCGTGTGATTTATTTGTTCATGGGCGGTGCGCCGAGCCAGCTCGACCTCTTCGATTACAAACCCACGCTCAAGAAGTACAACGGCAAGCCCGTTCCGGCTGAAGTCGTCATGGGCCAGAAGTACGCGTTCATCAAGCCGGACGCTGCGCTCTACGCGAGCGAATTCAAATTCGACAAGCACGGGCAAAGCGGGACCGAACTTTCCGAAGCAATTCCGCACCTCGCCGAAGTCGTGGATGACATCGCGATCGTGAAGTCGATGTATACTGACGCCTTCAATCACGCGCCCGGCCAGGTGTTGATGCAGACCGGCTCATCGCAGTTCGGCCGTCCCTGCCTCGGCTCATGGGCACTCTACGGTCTTGGCAGCGAGGCACAGAATCTTCCTGGCTTCGTGGTCTTGAATTCCGCCGGTGGTTTGAGCGGCGGCACCTCGCTCTACGGAAGCGGATTTCTCCCGACTGTTTACCAGGGCGTACCCTTCCGCAAAAGCGGCGACCCGGTTCTGTTTCTTTCCAATCCCGCCGGCATCACCGACAAGATGCAGCGACGGACTCTTGACCTGATCAAAGAGCTGAACGAGCAGCGGCTCGAAACGGTGGGCGATCCGGAAATCGCCACACGCATCAACTCGTTCGAGATGGCGTTTCGGATGCAGAGCAGCGCGCCTGAACTGATGGATGTTTCGAAGGAATCGCCGGAGACGCTGAAGATGTATGGCGTTGAACCGGGCAAGCCGAGCTTCGCCATGAATTGCCTGCTCGCGCGGCGCTTAATCGAACGCGGCGTTCGTTTCGTGCAACTCTTTCACGAAGGCTGGGACCATCACAGCGATGTTGTTCCGGGAGTAAAGGATCAGACAAAGAAGACGGACCAGGCGAGCGCGGCCTTGATCAAGGATTTGAAACAGCGCGGGCTGCTTGATGACACGCTGGTAATCTGGGGCGGCGAATTCGGCCGCACGCCCATGGTGGAAGCGAATGCGGACTTCGGACGAAAGATGGGGCGCGATCATCATCCGCAGGCGTTCACGATGTGGCTGTCCGGAGGCGGCATCAAACCCGGCGTGACGATTGGCGAAACGGACGAGTTGGGATTCCACATCACCAAAGACCGGGTGCACGTCCACGATCTGCATGCAACGATCCTGCACTGCCTCGGCTTCGATCATGAGAAGCTCACGTATCGATTCCAGGGCCGCGACTTCCGGCTGACGGATGTCGAAGGCGAAGTGGTGAAGCAGATTTTGGCGTAAGGAATTTGGCTGCTTTCCGCAGAAGCCAAACAGTCCAGGTTCCTCGCGATGGATTGATTCACTTCCCTCGGCTGTGCTTAAGGAACCAATTCCATAACTCCGGCTCCTGATAAGCTTGCGTCCATGAATCGTGGCCGGCTTCCGGATAGACGGTCAGCTTCACGTCCTTGCAGCCAGCGCGCATGATTGCGTTCGTCATACGCTGTGATTCCTCCAGCGGCACCACCGGATCTTTGGCCCCATGAAACGCCCACACGCCCAGCGATCGGAGTGACGCCTTCTTCTTCTCAGGTGGCAGCAGGACCGGAAGCTGTTCGCCTCCACCGCAAATCGGCGCAATGGCAGCGAATCGTTCCGGATATCTCGTCCCGAGACTCCATGAAGCGTAGCCGCCCATGCTCAAACCCGTCACGTAGACGCGATTGGTATCGATGTGATGCTTGGCGATCACGCTGTCGAGGAGCGCGAGCAATTCATCATCAACCCACACGCGATCGAGGGGGCATTGCGGAGAGACGAGCACGAACGGAAAATCCTTCTTTGTCTTCACCAGCTTCGGCGGTCCATGCGTGGCCACGGCCTGGAGATTGGTGCCGCGTTCCCCTGAACCGTGGAGGAACAGCATCAATGGCCAGCGTTCGCCTTTGGGCTTGTACCCTTCCGGCAAATGCAGGAGGTAATCGAGCTTCACGGTATGCGCGATTTTCTTTTCGAAATGCTGTGAGGTTTGCATGGGAACGTTGGACTCAGGTTGAGGGGTCGCGCAACCGCCGATGACGAGAGGCAATGCGATGGCGAGGAGACGCAATGGTTTCATTGGGTTGTGCTACATCAGTTTCAGCTTCGGCAAATCCTGTGAATCAACCAGACCCACCGGTTCCTTCTTCGAGTTCACCACGATCAGGTCGTCGATGTTGCGTTCATTGAAGACCTTCAACGCTTCCGCGGCCAATGCTTCGTCGCGGATGCAAATGGGATTCCTCGTCATGACGCTGCCAAGAGTTTTCACAAACAACTGTTCGTCCTCGGCCATGCGCCGGCGGAAGTCGCCATCCGTAAAAACGCCGACAAGTTTGCCGCGCGCGTCGACCACGCTCAGGCTGCCGGACCGCGCCTGAGTCATGACCATGAGCGCCTCGCGCACTTTTAGCTTTTGCGAAGCCACGGCGTTGCGCGCGCCGCTGCGCATGATGTCTTTCACCTTCACCAGCAGGGCCCGGCCGATGGCCCCAGAGGGATGATACTTGGCAAAGTCAGCCTCCTTGAACCCACGCGCCTCGAGAACCGCCATCGCGAGCGCATCGCCCATGACCAGCATCGCGGTGGTGCTCGCCGTCGGCGCGAGGTTGAACGGGCACGCTTCCTTCGGCACGTGCACGTTCAGCACGACGTCGCTGTAACGCGCCAATGAAGATTTGGGCGCGCCCGTAAGAGAAATGATTTTGATCGAGAACCGTTTCAGCGCGGGAATCAGGTTGAGCAACTCCTCGGACTCGCCGGAATAGCTCAACGCGAGAATGATGTCGCCATCATTCACGATGCCGAGATCGCCATGAAGCGCATCAACGCTGTTCAACACCACGCTCGTGGAACCGGTGCTCGTCAGCGTGGCGGAAATCTTGCGCCCGACGTTTCCGGATTTGCCGATGCCGACAATGATGACTTTGCCTCGCTGCGCCACCGTCGCGGAAACGAGCGTCACGGCGGCGTCAAAGGCGTTGTCGATACGCGCGCGAACGGCTTTCAGCGCCGCGATCTCGATATCGAAAACCTGTCTGGCTCGGGCCAGGTGATTCATTGCGCGCGAGCGTGCCAACTGCGCGAACGCAATTCAACTCAATGGTCGAAAGCGATCATCATTGCATCGCCGGGGAACGGATGCGGTAAAAGGCGGAACTGTTCGTCACTGGCTCCGTGAAAACAGCAACACCATTCGTCAGTACCACCGTGGCCGCCGGTGACCAACTGAGAAGGTCGAACGATCGTTCCACTGGAACTGCCAACCCCGCCGCGCCTGTCACCGTTCCAGTAACCACGCCATCCGCAACGCCGAACGAATCAAGCTTGGCGGGAAACGTGGCGGGCGTCTCGAGCAACTGAAGATCGAATGTCATCGCCGCAGAATCTGGATCGGCCCGATGGACTTCGGCCGCGATCACATTGTCACCTGGTTGAAGAAAAGCAGGATTCACCGGCACCGTGAACCAATAGCGCGCTTCCGCGAAGTTCGAGGCCAGCGCGAAATCATCGAATGCCGAGCCCGGTGCAAGATAACGTCGCAAGATTTCGTTTCCGTTGAGGTAGATGGCGAAGCCGTCATTCGCCGACACATGTAGAGCTAGATTTGTTGGGGCGACGTCCGATTCGAATCGCCGCAAAAAATAAGTCGTCACGGCATTCGCACCGACTGTCGAACGTTCGCCGCCGCCGAATCCAAGTGGTGCGGGTCCCGAGAACGATACTTCGTCGAAATTCGTCTTCCAGCTTGCCGGGAGCGGTTCACCGAAGTCATTGACGTCCCAATCGCCGCCCGCCTCTACCAGAACACGAGCCGGCGCGGGCAACGTATCCATCCGCGGGAAATAATAGATGGGCTGGGAGAAACCTTCGCTGATGGTGTAGTAGCCGGATGCGTTCGCATCGAAGCCGATGGCCTCGCCGTTCGGTTCAGTGGGCTGGCCAATCACCGGAATCGTGATGGGCGCAACTTTCAGCGCATCAGCAATCGATTGCCCCGGCTTTCTCACCCAAAGCCCTCCGCGTCCGGGACGGCGAATCGCGATCAAGGTTCCGTCCGCCGAAATGTCGGCGGCCGAAGCCGACCGGAAAACCGGTTCCGCCACGAACGTGAGTGTCACCGGCCCGCCGCTGTTCAACTCTGCGCCGGTCGCGCGATAAATACGGCAGGTGTTCGTGTGCTTCGTGGCAATGAAGAGATCGCCTGTAATTGGATCCACCATCATCGCCTCGGCATTGAATGGTCCGTCCGGATAACTCAGTGAAATCTCTTCGGCGCCGACAAGCGGCAGCTCGACCGGCGCGTTGGATTGATATGCGTAGGCCGCAGGTTCTGGAAAACGAAACACGCGGATGCTTTCACGAACCAATCCATTGTCTCCAATGTCGCCAAGGTAGATGTATTGGAATTGCGGTTGAGGTCCGGGACCAATTGCAATGTCCTCGAAGTCGCCACTGAAAACGTCCGGCACATAATAACGGCCAAGAGCCGCGCCGTTCGTGTTCAGGGCGAAGACGCTTCCTCGGAAACCAGAGTCATTGTGCGTCCAGAGAACGCCGGGATTCTGCCGGCTCGCGACGAGACCGGAAGCTTCCCAGACGCTCGCACTCTGGTTTGTTCCGACGATCACTCCCGCCCCAAAACCCGGATCCTGCGCAAAACCCACCAGCGATGCCGTGAAAAACATCACCACGAAATGGAAAGCAAAGCGGAGCAGTTTCAGGCGACGCGCGAGGCACGCGTTTTCAGATCGGTGCATGGTGCGAGATTAAGATAGGGAAAGGCGCGGCGCAAACGGGAGGCTCAATGGGACCTTCGTTCAACGTTCAGCTATTCGGAATTGGGATACGATCCGAGCACCTTCACGAACGTGCAGTGTTGTTGCAAATCGCCGATGGCTTTCGCGACCCGCGCATCTTTGGAATGCCCGTCGCAATCCACGAAGAAGAAATATTCCCACGCCTTCCGTTTGCTCGGGCGCGATTCAATTTTGGTCATGTTCAGGCGGTACTTGCGAAACGGCGCCAGCGCCGTGTGCAACGCTCCGACCTGATGCGGAATACTGAACATGATGCTCGTCCGATCTTTTCCGGTTGGGGGGCTGCATTGCCGGCCGAGAACCAGAAACCGCGTCGTGTTGGTCGAGTTGTCCTGGATGTCGGCTTCGATCACGTCCAACCCATAACGCTGCGCCGCCAGCGCACCACCGAGTGCCGCGGAGTGCTTCGTTTTCGCCGCCAATTCAGCCGAGCGCGCGTTGGAGGAGGTCTCGATAATCTCCACGTATGGAATGTTATTCTGAATCCAGGTCCGGCATTGAGCCAGCGACTGCGGGTGCGCAAACAGCTTTTGAATGTCGCGCTTCGGGCCCTTGCTCATCAGGCATTGCTGAACGCGCATGACGATTTGCGCGACGATTTTCAAATCGCTTTCGACAAACATGTCGAGCGTATGCGTCACGACACCCTCGGTCGAATTCTCAACTGGCACGACTCCGTAGTCTGCTCGGTTGCGGCCCACTTCCGCGAAGACGTCCGTGATGGTTTTCTGCGCGGAGTAATTGAGGCTGGCGCCGAATTTCCGGATGGCCGCCTGGTGAGTGAACGTGGCTTCGGGTCCGAAGTAGGCGATTGTGAGCGTCTTTTCCAGGGAGAGCGCGCTTGACATGACCTCGCGATAAATCGCGCGCAGCGATTCGTTCGTGATGGGACCGTTGTTCAACTTCTCGATTCGGTGCAGCACAGCCCGTTCGCGATGCGGAGCGTAGATTTCCTCGCCGGCCTTCAGCTTGATTTCACCAATCTGGAGGACGTGCTTTGTCCGCTCGTTGAGCAGCTTCACGATTTGCGCGTCGAGCTTGTCGATCGCCTTGCGGTGTTCGGGGATGTTCATCGCAGAAGGCGAATCACTTGGGAACTTCAGCCGGCGTCGCGGACGGTTCGGATGCAGGCGCATTTTCCGGTGCCAGTTGCTCCGGCGGTGCCGTTGCCAAACCTGGATCGACTGTGAGCAATGACTCGGGTTTCGTCACCGGAATGCGACGGAGTTCGTCAGCGGCTGGCAGATCTTCGAGATTCTTCAGTCCGAAATATTCCAGGAATGCTGCCGTGGTTCCAAAGGTCTTCGGACGCCCAACGACTTCTGCTACGCCAACCTGCTCCACGAGTCCTCGTTCCATGAGCGTTTGCAAAACGCCGTCCACAGACACGCCACGAACCTGCTCCATCTCAGCGCGGGTAATGGGCTGGCGATAGGCGATAATCGCAAGCGTTTCGAGGGCCGGCTGTGAAAGACGGGCCGGGCGCGCACGTTCACCGACGAGCGCTTTGACCCATGGCGCGAACTCCGGCTGCGTCACGAACTGCCAGCGCTCCGCAACACAGGCGAGCCGATAGCTCCGCGCTGCCTGGTCGTGTTCCTGCGCCAGTGTTTCAAGCGCGGCCACAACTTCCTCGAAGGACACCTTCTTGAAACCGCCTGCTTCCGTGCTGTCTTCTCCGGCGTTCTTCAGCACGTCGCGCAGGTCTTTCACACTCAGCGGCTCCTGGGCGGAGAAGAGAATCGATTCGAGAATATTCTTCAGTTCCATGAGTTACAGAGAGGTGCGTTGCGGGCGACCACGATAAGATTCGACAATATCTGCTGTCATGATTGGGATTCGGTGGACGCCGTTGAAACCGGCTTGGCGGTCTCATCCTCGAAAATAGCTTGTTCCGGAATCTCGGTGGAGACGGTTTGCCGTGGTGGTTCAGCCTTCGTGATCTCGATCTCCGCGAAATGATCCGGCTGCACGCAAACAATCTGCTTCAGCCGAATCAATTCCAACATGGCGAGGAAAGTGACCACCACCTCGGTGCGACTGGTAGCGCCTTCAAACAGTTCTGAAAACCGGACGCGAGGCTTGGCCGAGATAATATTGGCGAGCATCTCGATCTTTTCGCTGACGCTCCATTTGTCCTCGAAGATTTCCCGCTGTTCGCCCTCCCGTTGCGCGACGCGTTTGAGGATTGTGTTGACCGCGTTAATCAGGTCAAAGATGGAAACGTCGGGCTTCTGCGGCTCCGCTTCGAAAACCGGTTTCGGCGCTTCGCGGCGATAAATGTTCTCCTGGCGCTCCTCGAGTTGCTGCAATTGAGCGGCGGCGTCCTTGAACTTCTTGTATTCGACAAGCTGCCGAATCAATTCCCATCGCGGGTCCTCGCCCTCTTCTTCATCTTCCGCCTGCACCTGCTTGTCCACAGGCAACAATTCGCGGCTCTTGATATACATGAGCGTTGAAGCCATCACGAGAAACTCGCCGGCGATTTCGAGATCCAGCATTCGCATGACCTCGATGTACTCGATGAATTGGCTGGCCAGTTGCGTGAGATTGACCTCGTAGATGTCAACCTCCTGCTTCTTGATGAGGTAGAGCAACAGATCCAGCGGACCTTCGAAGACCTCAAATTTGACTTTGTATTCGGACATTGCGGAACGGGAATGCGTTTCCCCGAATGCGCAAATCCTACGGGCTCCGGATTGGATTTAGCAACGGGATTGTCGCTCTCACAGGGCGCGATAAAACCTTTTTGAAGTTTGAAACCCAACGCGCAGGCCAGCAGTCATCTGAGATCTGTATTCGAGTGCTTTCTGGACGTCCATACGCCGACGTTCGTGTTGACAAACCCAGTAGCCATCGCAATCTTACATCGGATTTTGATTCGGGTGACAGCACGTTTCTTCAGCGGGGTTCTCCACCCCCACCTCCTTGGCGTCTGTTGCCCGAATCTTTTTTCCAACGCGGCGAATTCCGAGAACAGAGTTGACGTGCTGAGGTGTGTTCACTACTTTGCCGCCCCGTTTGTGCGGGGGCGTAGCTCAATTGGTTAGAGCGCTGCCCTGTCACGGCAGAGGTTACGGGTTCGAGCCCCGCCGCTCCCGCCATTTTGCAAATACTCTGCTGCTCTCGACGACTTCATCGTGAACCTCACGCCGTTTGCAAAGTCTCGCGCAATTCCTCAATCTGCGGGAAGAAGCATCACGATTAAGACATGGCGAGTGTTCAACTAAGAAACGTCTCAAAAGTCTTCCGAGTTGCGAAGCGCGAAGAGATCTACGCTATCACCAACCTGACGCTTGATGTTCAGGACGGTGAACTGCTCGCACTGGTCGGTCCTTCGGGTTGCGGCAAGACGACAACCTTGCGCTTGATCGCAGGCCTCGAAACACCCAGCGACGGAACCATCTCTTTCGATACGATTGAGATGAACAACGTGCCGCCGGAACGTCGCGATGTCGCGATGGTCTTTCAGAACGCGGGGCTGTATCCGCACATGACCGTTTTTGAAAACATCGCATTCGGACTTCATTTGCGAGGCGTTGCCGCGCCAGAAACAGAGACACGCATCCGAAGCGCGGGGGCTACGCTCGAACTTTTGCCCTTGTTGAATCGCAAACCGGAGACCCTGTCCGCAGGACAGCGGCAACGCGTTGCCATCGCGCGGGCGCTTGTTCGACAGCCGAAAGTGTTTCTCTTCGACGAACCTCTCTCGAATCTCGACGGCTCATCGCGTGCGGAAGTGCGTGCCTTAATCGCCCGGGTGCACAAACAGCTCGGCGCAACGATTGTTTATGTGACGCACGATCAGGCGGAGGCGATGACGTTGGGTGAGCGGAGTGTTGTGCTGAAGGACGGGGCACTTCAACAGGTTGCTGATGCCCGAACGCTCTACACACAACCCGCGAATATCTTCGTGGCTGGCTTCATTGGTTCTCCTCCGATGAATCTTTTCCGTGGCCGGATCGCGCATCGAGACGGAACATTTTATTTTCAGGAAAACAATCCGGCCGGGACGAGCAGAGGAACACGGATCGAAGTCGCCCTTCCCGCGGAACGAGGCGAACGGCTTGGCCGCTTTGCCGAAGGCAATGTTGTGATGGGCTTGCGCGCCGAGGACATTCGCGTAGCAGAATCGACGCACGAAACCACCGTTCACGTCACGGTTGAACTCGTTGAGTTCCTGGGGGCAGAAACTCTCGTCCATTGCAACTCCGGCGGACACAAGTTTGTCATTCGGAGCGCACCGGACATTCGCAGGAGGGTCGGCGAACAAGCCGCGCTGGCGTTCGATGCAGAGCGGGCTGTTTTTTTTAACCCTGCTTCGGGATCTCCAATTCTTTGAGAAGCGAAGCGGCTGGACGATTAAGATTCAGCTTTTTGATTTCGCATTTAGTGTTAAGCCATGGTGCCGCTGGCGTTGCACAATTTTCATTCAGAACTCGAGGCGCGATTCACGGACGTTAACGGATTCGAAGCCGTCAGCGATTACGGTGACTTCGAAAGTGAACATTCTGCCTTCCGCAATGCTGCCGGCATTCTTGACCTTGGGTTTCGCAGTCGAATCGTCCTGACCGGCGCAGACCGCGTCCGATTCCTGAACGGTCAGGTAACCAACAACGTGAAGGATTTGTCGCTGGGAGAAGGATGTTATGCCGCGCTGGTCTCAAGCAGGGGCCGGATGCAATCGGATCTCAACATCTACCTTCTCGCGGAGGAAATCCTGCTCGACTTCGAACCAGGTCTTGCCTCGAAGGTCACAGACATCCTCAACCGATTTATCATCGCCGATGACGTGCAGTTAATCGACGCCGCTCCTCATTATGGATTGTTGAGCGTGCAGGGCCCTGCCGCCCTCAGCGTGATTGAAAGCCTCAACCTTAATCTTGCGCTGCCGGAAAAGGAAAATCACTGGCGCTCCATTCAACACGAAGTTCTCGGCGAGATTTACTGCATGAGGGTTTCACGGACGAGTTCAATAGGCTTCGACGTGTTCGTGCCCACGCATTCGCTGGAGACCATTGCACGAAGCCTTCAACGATCGTCCGAAAAAATCGGCGGCCGTTATTGTGGCTGGCAGGCTTTAGAAACCGCACGCATCGAAGCTGGCATTCCGCGTTTCGGCGCAGAGATGGACGAGACGAATCTCGTGCCCGAAACCGGAATCGACTCCCGCGCCGTCAGCTATACCAAGGGCTGCTACACCGGGCAGGAAATCATCGCGCGCATCCGGACCTACGGGCAGGTGGCAAAAGCATTGCGAGGACTTCGGCTGGCGGATGACCTCACAGCGCTTCCAGTGAAAGGCGACAAACTTATGGCAGGTGATCGCGAGGCAGGCTTCATTTCCAGCGCTACCCATTCACCGACGCTCAAAGCGAACATCGCGCTGGGTTATGTTCGACGGGAACAGAATCAAATCGGAACAGAACTGCGGGTCCGCACAAAGCAAGGCGAGGGACGGACAGCAATTGTTGAACTTCCTTTTGTGAACCAACCGACTATGCCGCAGCCGTCTTGAGGATTTTTTGAATGGCGGTGAGCAATTCGTCGAGAGGCAGAACTTTGCTCACGTAACCGTCTGCGCCTTTTTGCTGAGCCTCCTGAAGTAAGTCTTCCACGAAACCCATCCCGGTAAGCATAATCACATGCAGCTCGGGCCGTTGGGTTTTGAGCTGTTCGAGCAATTTCAAGCCATCTTCTTCGGCGAGGCCGATGTCCAGAACGACGACATCCACCTTCGACTCAGCCACCGCGCGCAACGTTTGCGATGAATCTCCAGCGGTAAACGTTTCGTAACCGTGGTTGGAAAGATACATCGATAGCATCTCCCTGATCTGGGGTTCGTCATCGACCACGAGGATGCGCTGCTTCATCACCGTTGCTTAAGCATTCTGATTGCCAAAAGCAAGCATGTCATCGGCAGACGGAAAACAATTTGATCTAAAGGATGCGGTTTGCGGTGCCGATGAAAATCCTGCAAATAACCCGTGTAGACATGCACCGGAGCACGGTTGATTGGTATGGATGGCGAAGGCAGGAACTGCAGAGCGTTTTGGAGCGACCGCTTGAAGAACAACCCATTCTCACAGGACCGATTCAATGACCTGGAACGCGCAGAAGTGGCAAATCGGCTCGACCGCTTGGCCGATGTGCGGAGCTCGGTCGTGGCACGGGGCAAAGCACTCATCGCCAATCCGCGTTACCCGGAACCCATCGTCTTGAAAAAAATCAGCGAACTGCTGGCGGGCCGCCTGGGTTGAGCCTCAAGGATTCGCGGCAAGCCAGAATCGAATGGCGGGCGCCTGGGGATTACGCGGTTCCAGTTCCAAAACTTTCATGTAGTGCGCCCTTGCCTTCGCGCGTTCGTTCAACTGCTGCGCATAGAGATTACCAAGCGTTAAGTGCGCCCGGCTATCGTCTGGCTTTGCCTCGATAATTCTCTCTAATTCGCGAACCGCATCGTACGCGTAGTTCCCCTGTTTCAAGGCGAGCGCGAAATTGTAGCGCGCGCTCAGTGATTCGGGATCGATGGCAAGCGCCATTTCCCAGCCGTTCAAGGCCCGATTCAATTCACCGGATTGAAGGGCCAGTAACGCCGCGTTGTACTGCGCATCGAAATAGGTCGGATCTGCAACAAGCGATTTTTGGTAGTTTACCAAAGCGAGGTTCGTGTTTCCCGCGCGCTGCGTGCGAACCGCCTCCTGCATTATTCGCTGCGCTTCTTCGCGATTGCCCCCCTGGGGGACCCGCGGATGAACGTAGGCGTATCGCGGAACCTTGCCGAGTGCGAGCGATTCCGCGGGCGGCGGATAATTCGTCGTGGTTCGAATGACCGTCCTCGGAGTCTCGTTGGTTGAAGGCTTGGGTCGACTTCGAAACGGGTTCATCCTCGAAAAGAAACCCGGCCTGGTTGTCGGCTCATCAGGAGTTGAAACGATCGCTTCTGGAACTTCGTTGCTCGCGACGACTGATTTTGCCGGCGGCGTAGATACGGTAGAACCGACCAGAGGTTCTGCAACGGCAATCCTGGGTGCCGGCTCGGTTGGAACGGTGACGATAGTCACAGGAAGATTCGTTGCTGGCTTGCTCGTCGTCGGACTTACGACCGGATTCGTTCTCATGGCAAACGCGGGTTCGTTCGACTTGACGATCGCGACCGTCGGCCGCGCATTGCTGGCGACTGTGGTGCGTGGCGAAGGAGGCGTTGTTTGCGCCAGGTTCGTGGTATGAGGCACAACATTTGTCCTCAGTACTAAGGCCGGCTTTGTCGGTTCCACGTTCGTGATTGCGGGGCGTGCGGCGTGCAGCTCCGCTTCCAACTGCGTCGCGAGGGACTGCACAATCGCGGCATTAGGCGCTTTGGGCCGGGCTGTCAGGTAATCTCGGTAACGTTGCAAAGCCGCCAACTTTGTGGCGGGTTGCTGATGCGCAAGAACAGCAGAATTGAGCAGCGCCGGTCCATACGACGGGCTCGCCTGCAACGCCGAATTGAAATACTGCACGGCATCGCGCTGACCTCGATGCGCGTGAATCACCCCGATCCCATTCAATGCCTCAATATTGTTTGTGCCGAGCCGCAATGACGCCGCGAAGGAACGCTCTGCGGCATCGTACTGCCGTAATCGCAACTGCGCGCTTCCGAGTTTTGCCAGTCCGGCGGCACTGTTCGTTAGAAGAGTAAAACTTCGAAGCTCATCCGCGGCCGCGACCGGGTTGTTCTGCTCCAGGAGGAGGCAGCCGAGATTGTAGTGCGCGATACTGACCACGTTGCTCCGGTCTCTGGCCAGAGCCTGGCGATACGCCTGCAATGCGAATTGTGGTTCGCCTGCCCGGTGATAAGCTAGACCGAGCAAATTCCAGCCACGCGGCTCCTCGGGCATCAGTGAAGTGGCGCGTTTCAGTTTTTCGATGGCTTCTGCCACGTTTCCTTCGCTCAACAATTCATCGCCTTGAAGCAGCGAGCGGGGGCCTGCCGGCTGGCATCCCGAAAAGCCGAGGACAGCGGCCGCAGCAAAAACCCTGATGGTTTTCCACAGGGGATTTTTGGTAGCCAGCATGTCGGCCCGTGGTAACATTCGCTGCCTGAACGTGTCAAGGAACGGCCATTTTTACACGAGGTTCCGCCTGTCGCTCTGCTTGGTCGCGTGCATTCTGCCCGCGCTCGCATGGTTTGAACCACTGTTCAATAATTCGCCACCGCCGCTTCGCGGACCGAATCGTGTCCGCGTTGTCGTGGTGGAAGACGCACAAGCAACTGCGGCATTCAAGCCGAATGCCCCGGTTGTGCGCGAACTGCTTGCTCGCGGCATCACCGGTCTCCTGGGCACCTCCGACACCGCGGCCGCGTGGAACAGGCTTGTTGCAACACAGGATGTCATCGGCATCAAAGTGTTCAGTTCGCCCGGTCCACAGATCGGTACCCGCCCTGCCGTTGTCGCGGCGCTCATCGAAGAATTATTGGCCGCAAGGATTCCGACGAATCGAATCATCATCTGGGACCGGCAATTATCGGATCTGCGGACGTCCGGGTTCGTCGAACTCGCGCAACACTACGGAGTACGAGCCGCTGGCGCGATTGATTCGGGATGGGATGCGAAGGTCTTCTACGAGTCGGCGCTGCTTGGGCAACTTGTCTATGGCGATCTGGAATTTCAAAAGGAAGGTGCGGGCATAGGGCGCAAATCACACGTCAGCAAGCTGCTAACCACAGAAGTGACGAAAATCATCAACGTCTCGCCTCTCCTCAATCACAACTCCATCGGGGTGTGCGGCAACCTCTACGGGCTCGCCATCGGCAGTGTGGACAACACAATCCGTTTCGAAGGCGACTCGGGAAAGCTGGCGCAGGCCGTTCCGGAAATCTACGCCCTCCCTGTTTTAGGCGATCGAGTAGTGTTGAACATCGTGGATGCGCTCGTTTGTCAGTACGAAGGCGAGCGCCTGAGCCGGTTGCATAATTCAACTGAGCTAAACCAGCTCCGCCTCAGCACGGATCCCGTCGCGTTGGACATTTTGTCACTGCAGGAAATCAGGACACAACGAGCCCGGGCGCGCGGCCTTGCCACCGTCGCGACAAACCGGGTGGAACTCTACGAAAACGCAGCCCTGCTTGAGCTTGGCGTGGCAGATCCAAAAAAAATCCAGGTATTCACCGACACTCTTTCGCACTAGTAATTTCCCCTAAGTGCTCTTTCGTAACGCCTGACATTGTCCAAAAGCCGAACACCGCTTACCAATAGCGGAGACGGTGATTGTGCTTATGAAAAGAGTAACTGGTTTCTTTCGCGCGTTCCGGAGTTCACCGTCCCAACCCGCGCCCGGTTCGACCGGCAAGCGAGCCTTCAGCAAATTGGTTCTCGTCGTAGCGCTTTCTTTCTGCAGCTATCTCTTCTTCAGCCGTTTGGTCGTCACCGCTGTCGAGGTCAAGGGCGCCAGCATGGCGCCGACGCTGAGTGCCGGAGATCGCTTGCTTTTGAATCGTTTTGCTTATCTCCACCGCGAACCGCAACGCGGCGAAATGGTCGTTCTCAAAGACCCCGAAACAGGGGAATTGATCGTCAAGCGGATTGTAGGGCTGCCCTGCGAAACCGTGCTGATGCAAAACGATGCTGCTTATGTGAATGGGCATCGCCTGTATGAACCTTACGCCAACGGCTTGACGCGTCCCGCGATTTCACCTTGGGGCAAGGCGTCCGTTGTTCCGAGGGACCATTACTTCGTTCTGGGCGACAATCGTTCTCGCAGCCTCGATAGCCGCGCCTTCGGCTCCGTTCCGCGAGACAGCATTCTCGGCGTGATTAGCCTTTAAGCTCTCTCTTCGATTCTCCAACCGCCGCCTCGCAATAATCAATTGCTGGCGGCGAAGTTGCTGTTACACTTCGGCCCTGCTCCCCGAACGTAGCTGTGACAGTGCCTGACAAATATGATCAACCCCTTTGCCAGTATTCGGCGAATCGTGTTCGCTGCCTCGCTCCTCATCGCCACAACCGATTCCTTCGCTCAGTCGTTCGTCAATTTCGAAGGTAAACAAACCGCGCCGATTCGCCTGTCGCCCGACGGCAGCCGCCTTTTCGCCGTCAACACGCCGGATAATCGTCTTTCGGTCTTCGATGTTTCCAACCCTCAAAATCCAATCCTCATCGCGGAAATTCCGGTTGGCCTCGAGCCGGTCAGCGTGAACCCTCTCAACAACGACGAGGCGTGGGTGATCAACGAAGTCTCTGACAGTGTCAGCATCGTGTCTGTCTCCCAACACCAGGTCGTTGACACGCTCTACGTGAAAGACGAGCCAGCCGATGTCGCTTTCGCGAACGGGCGCGCCTTCGTCACCGCTTCGCGCAACAACCAAATCGCTGTGTTCGATGTCGCGACACATGGTAGCGTCACAAACATTCCCGTGTTCGGTGAGAACCCTCGTTCTCTCTGCGTGAATTCAAATGGCACGCGTGTCTATGCCGCATTCGCCCTTTCCGGTAACCGCAGCACGATCATCCCGTTTGACCGCGCTCCGGTGCAGCCGCCTCCTACGAATCCAAATCTTCCCGCACCTCCGCGCGTCAGCCTGATCGTGGACGCTGCTGATCCGGCGTGGACGAACGGTGCTGGCGCTCCGATTCGATATTCAATTCCCGATAACGACGTCGTCGAAATCGATACTGCCTCCCTTGCAATCACACGCTACTTCCCGCGGGTCGGCACGGTGAACTTTGCGGTCGCGGTTCGCCCGGCAAACGGAGACCTCTACGTCGCGAACACGGATGCCCGGAATCTAACTCACTTCGAACCCGTCGTCCGCGGCGGCTTTGTCACGAATCAGGTGAGCCGCATCAATATCGGCAATGGCACCGTAACGCGCATCGATCTCAACCCCGGATTCGCCTACACGAATTTTCCGAACCTCGGAAACCAATCCAACGCACTTGCCCAGCCGACGGCGATTGCCTTCGGTCCAAGTGGTTCAAATTTTTTCGTGACGGCGTTCGGTTCTGATCGCGTTGCCCTCGTCGATTCTGAATCCGGTTCGGTGATGGCCCGCATCAATGTGAACCCGGACGCGCCGGGTTCAATTGCGAACCCTCGAACCAAGCGCGGACCGCGCGGCTTGGCGCTCAAGCCGGGGACGGCATTGTATGTCGCCAATCGCCTCGCCAACACCATCACCGTAATCGACCCGGCCACTCGCCAGGTCGTGAGGGAAATTCCAACCGGCAGCTATGATCCAACTCCGTCCGTGGTTCGGCAGGGACGCGGCTTTCTTTATGACGCGAAGCTTTCGGGCGGCGGCCTCGTTTCCTGTGCGTCATGTCACATCGATGCGGAGATGGATTTGCTGGCGTGGGATTTAGGTAATCCCGGCGGCAGTCTCGAAACAAACCGCGCCATGATCTCAGCGTCCCAGACCATCATCCCGGGCGGGCTTCAGAGCAATTTCGTCTTCCACCCGATGAAAGGTCCGATGACGACGCAAACCTTGAAAGGATTGCAAGGGCTTGACCCGCTGCACTGGCGTGGAGATCGGACAAACTTCCTCCACTTCAACGGCGCCTTCGATGGTCTGATGGGCGGCGGCATCCTTTCGAGCAACGACATGCAGGCCTACCGCGCTTACATCAACACGATTGCTTTCCAACCGAACCCCAACCAGAACCTCGACCGTACCCTGCCCGCGACATTTGCCGGCGGCGATCCTCGAGCCGGACGAAACGCCTTCCTGAATACGAACTACACCGGGAATCTTCGCTGCAACACATGCCATCTCGTTCCCAATGGCACGGACCGCAGCATTTCTCCCGCAGAAATCCTGAATGAGCCGCAGAGCTTCAAAGTTCCGCAATTACGAAGCGTTTACCAGAAACTGCGATTTACCAACGCGCCCGGCGCTTCCAGCCTGCTCGGTTTCGGCCTCGTGCATGACGGAACGGACCCGAGCCTCTTCGCGTTTTTCACGCGGCCAGTCTTCGGTTCATTTGCGAACGACGCGGTAGTGAAACGGAATCTGAGCGCGTTCGTGCAATGCTTCGATACCGGCACCGCGCCAGCCGTTGGTTATTCGCGCACTGTCACCGGCAATACTTACAATAGCGCGACCAATGATTGGGCAATGCTGGAAGGACAAGCCGTTCTTACAAACGTCGACCTTGTCGTTCGAAGCACTCGGCTCGGCGTTGCTCGCAGCTATATCTATCAGCCCGCCTCCAACAACTACCGGCCAGACAAACAGTCGCTGCCTGCTGTGACGCGCGCAACCATCGTGGCGGATATTCTCAATGGGGGGACAGCTACGATCATGGGCGTACCTCCCGGCAGTGGCGTTCCCACCGCCATCGATCGTGACATGGATGGCACGCTAGACGGCGATGTCACAGCGCCGACGATTCGCGTTCGACAACTCGCCCAGGATGCAGTTGTGTCTTGGTCAACGAATGCCAAGGCGTTCGTCCTCGAAGCAACTCCAATTGTGCCGACGACAAACTGGACGCCTGAAACCAGCATTCGCAGCATCCAGGGAAATGAATTCAATGTGACCAACCGGGCAACGCAAACGAATCGGTTCTTCCGGCTGAAGCAACTCTGACCCGGGCGTTTGTGGAATTCATCCGGCGTGAGGAATGTTGCCGCCAATCACAACACCTCGACGACACGCCTCAATTCTTCATCCGTGTTGTAGAAATGCGGTGAGAGACGGACGTAGTTCTGGCCTGCACGGTCTGCTCGCAAAGAAGTAAGGATGTTAGCTTCGTTGAGTTTCCCGTGAAGAGGTGTCATGTCTTCGTCAGGACGAAAGAACGTCACGATTCCGCTCGCGTTCTCCGGGGGAGCTGACGGTTGCAAAACGGTGTAGCCCTTTTCCTGAATGGCGCTCACAAGCCACGAACGTTTCCGCAGAAGTTCCGTCGCGATGCTTTCGATACCGACTTCGAGCAACAGCTCCATCGCCGCGTTCAATCCAACCAATCCAAGCAGGTTGTCACTGCCGGCCTCGTAACGATGCGCGCCGCCGCGAAAACTTATTTGTTCCTGCGCGACGTAATTGGGACAGCGCACATTGTTCCAGCCAATCACAGTCGGCTTGAGAATCTCCTGCAACTCCTTCCGCACGTAAAAGATTCCAGCCGCGCACGGACCGAGAAGCCACTTGTGAGCATCGGCCGCGAGAAAATCGACATGCTCGACCGTAGTGGGAAAAGCGCCAACCGTCTGGATACCATCCACACAGAACAGAATTTTTCGCTCGCGCAAAAACTTTCCGATCGCGGGGAGATTGATGCGCCAGCCACTGATGAAATGACACGACGCGAGCGCGACGAGCTTCGTATTTTCATCGACTTGCCCCTGCACATCGACGGCGCGGATCTTTCCCAGTTCCCGCACATTCATCAGCCGCACTTCCACGCCGCGTTCGGCCAGCGCCATCCACGGATAAACGTTGGAAGGATAATCGTCGTGATAGATTAGAACGTTGTCGCGCTTGCGAAACGGCAGTCCATTCGCCACGTAACCCAGCGCCAGCGTGGTCGGCCCCACGAACGCAATCTCATCCGGTTGCGCTCCAAGGATGCGCGCCGCGAGCTCGCGCGACTTCTGAATCTGAAACAACGGCACCAGGGCTTCCTGATCTCCTTGCGTGGCGTTCATGGCGTAATGGGCAATCGCTTCCGCCACGCGCCGCGGCAAAGGACAAACGCCGGCATGTCCGAGAAAGACTTTGCTTTCCGCCACGGGAAATTCGTGCCGCCGCAACTCTTCGTTCGAATGCAGTTCCGCGATCGTCATTGGTTCATATTAATCGCATCGTTAATCTGCTGAAAGTAACCGAGATAGAACCTGATGACATTGAACGCCACCATCAGCATCACGCAACCGACAAGCACTCCTGCCAGTCCGAACACGAACTGCTTCATCTTGCGGGAGCCCTCTTCGTCGAACAGCGCATAGCTGCGGCGCAAGGCATCGTCCAGCGTTCCGCTGATCTCTCCCGTGTGATAAAGCGAAGCGAACGTGGACGGAAATTCGCGATGATCTTGTATCATCTCCGATGGTGGAGTGCCGGAAAGCATCCGCGGCGTTTCCAGAGAAATGACCCGCGACAAAGCGGGCGAACCGCTCGCGGCGCCGGCGATCTCCCACGCTTCGATTACATTCACCCCCGCATTGAGCAACGCTTCGAGCGCAATCGAGAGCCGTGCGATGGCCAAGCTTTGCCGCGCCTTGCCCAGCAACGGAATTGTTCCGGCGATGCGCTCGATGAGCGACCGCCAATGCAAACCGTGGGTCGACTGCATCGCGTAACAGAGAAACAGCGCGATCCCATAAACCGGAACCAAGACGCAGAGCTTTTGCGCCACGAACGCAATCACCGCCCCCTTGAGCACAAGGTCGGTGAATCGCCCGATTGGAAAAATGAAAATCGCCACGTGGAAGACGATCAATGGATAAGCGCTGAAAGCGATTACCTGTCGTGCCAACTGAGCGCGCTGCGCGTAGTAGCCCGACAAAAGGCGAAAGCACTCTGGCAAACGCCCGCTCTGCTCCCCGGCCTGAAGGAGTGCAACGTCGAAGGACGAGAGCCAGCGTCCGGACTTGTCGAGCGAGCCCCCAAACGTATTGCCGCTCTCCAATTGCTGAAGAAGGACGGCGATTGGCGCCCGAAGTGAAGGGCGCGGCGGATTGCGGTGCAAAATCTCCAGGGCGCCGATGAGTCCGATCCCGGACGCGGTAACCTGTGCGAGTTGATGAAACAGTTCGGAGCGGCTGGCGAGTTGTCCCGGCGTGATGACCACAGCCTGCCGCTCGCGTGCTAGGCAAGCACGCGATCAAAACTGGCTTTCAAGTCGCGTTTGCTCCGCATGCCCACGACCTGGTCTGCCACCTGGCCGTTTTTGAAAAACAGGAGCGTCGGGATGGAATTGATTCCGTAATTGATCGCGAGCTGTTGATGCTCGTCGATATTGACCTTGCCGATCTTCACTTTGCCATCGTACTCGCCGGCAAGTTCATCGAGGACCGGTGCGATCATTTTGCAGGGCCCGCACCATTCCGCCCAGAAATCCACGAGAACAGGCGTGGATGATTTGAGCACTTGTTCGGAAAAATTCGCGTCGGTCAACGTGACAATATTCGCGGCAGCCATACTTCCCTCCCCTTCTCGTTTCAGATTACTTCAAAGCCCACGGTCCGAACATAATCGATAACACGCTCAACACCGCAGCAATACCCACCACCATTGCAACCACGGCCAGGACCGTGTCCAAGGTGCCGACCGTGCGAGGCGCAGACGCAGCTCTCGGCGCAGGCGCCGGCGCTTTTGCCGGAGCGGAAGCGGGTGCTGCCGGCTTGGCCACGGAAGTGCCAGGACGTGCCGCGGTAGTCGCAGCCGGGGCAGCAGCCGCCGGTCTTGGAATCTGCGTTGTCGGTACGGCTGGCGCGGTCGTTGGACGCGCTCCAGTTGGAGCAGCGGTCGCAGGAGCTGCGGCCGGTGCAGCCGTCGCCGGGGCGGGTGCGGCGCCTGCGGGCGGCAAAGATGGTAGCTTAATCGTGGGGGCAGCAGTCGGTTTCGGTGGCAAGGCGATGCGGACCGTTTCCTTTTTCGGCTGCACTTTCGCAGCTTCCGGCTTCGGCGGTGTCGCGCCCGGAGGCGGCGGGTTCGGAGTAGGCTCTGCCATAAATGAATGTCGCGACAACGTATGGGTGGGGAAAATGAGTGTCAAACCGTTAATGCCTCACCAGCCGCCAATGCCCGCATCTCCCTGACATTCGTCGCTGCCATGGACATCGACATGGGACCGGTGTAGTTACTGGCACGCGATGATTGTTCCGGCATTGAAGGATGATGCTTTCCTGGCAGATGTGTTGGCCGCACGCGACTATCCGAATGACATCCATCTCTGGTGGCTGGGCCAAAGCGGTTTTCTCCTGCAATGGCAGAATCATCATCTCCTGTTCGACCCTTATCTTTCCGACTCGTTGACGCACAAGTACGCCGCGACCGACAAGCCTCACGTGCGCATGACAGAGCGCGTCATCGCGCCAGAGCGCTTCGACTTCATCGACGTAGTCACATCGAGCCACAATCATACGGACCACCTGGACAAGGAAACGCTGGCTCCTCTCATCCGCGCTAATCCCAAAATGCAACTCGTCGTACCCGAAGCGAATCGAAGCTTCGTCGCCGACCGCCTGGGAGTCGTGCTGGAATATCCACGCGGGCTCGACGCAAACGAAACAAAGCGGTTTGGGGTCTTTGAAATCAGTGCCGTCCCGGCTGCGCATCCGGATTTGCAGAAGGACGAATGGGGTCACCACAAGTTTCTTGGTTACGTGGTGAATTGCGGCGGATTCAGAATCTACCATTCCGGCGACACGTTGCTGTATGACGGCATTGGACCAACGCTCGGTTGCCAGCAGATCGATGTCGCGCTGCTGCCAATCAACGGCGATTTTCCGGAACGGCGCGTTGCGGGAAACCTCAATGGGCGCGAAGCGGCGATGTTGGGACAGGAAATCGGCGCACGCCTCGTGATTCCCTGCCATTATGAGATGTTCGAATTCAACACGGCATCGCCGGAGGAACTCATTAGCGCTGCGCGGGAATTGAACCAACCTGTTCGCGTATTGCGCGCCGGCGAGCGCTGGAGCAGTTCCGAACTTCCTCAGGCGGCGGCTTGCTGACCGGGCGCGGGCGGTTGCAAGACCGCGGCAAATCGGAGGCCGCGAGTGCTTGCGCGCACTTCGGCAAACCCGAATTCCTGGAGAATCGTTTCGTAGATCGCCATTCCTGTCAGAATGACATCGGCACGTTTCTTTGGAAGACCAACGATTTGCCGGCGCTCCTGAAGCGGCATCGACCAGAGTTTCTCCATCCAGCGGCGGACAGATTCCAAGCTGATGATCGCGCCTTCAATTTCGTGGCGATGATATTTATCCAAGGTGTATTCCATGCGGGCCAGAATGGTTGCGGCGCCGCCGGTTCCAATCAGTTGCGCGGCGCCCTTTCCTTGCGCCAGCGCGGGCGCAATCGCTGGACGGATGTGCTCTAAGAAAAACTGCCGAAGATAATCCCGGCAATGATTCTTTTCATTTTTCGTTGGCGGATCGGAGGGCCGAAGATTCTCGAGCAGCCGGACGCTTCCGAGGGGAAAGCTCCGCGCGAACTCCGGATGTTCGTTCTCGCCGATGATGAACTCGGAGCTCCCACCGCCTACATCGAGAATAAGCAATCTCTTGCCGACCAATGAAGGATCGGAACGGACTCCCTGGTAAACAAGGTCCGCTTCCTGTTCTCCGGAAATGATTTCCACGTCGAGGCCGGACGCGCGTTTAATCGCATCGAGCAGTTCATGCTTGTTGATCGCATCACGCGCGGCACTGGTGGCGATTACACGGATGGATAATGGTTCCTTGTGCCGCGCCACGCCGGCGAAACGCGCTACCGCGACTGCGGTGTCTTCGATGGCTTCACGCTGAAGCAGATGCGTTTCGTAGAAACCGCGGCCCAGGCGCGTCTGTTCGCTTTCCTCGAAAATGGGGATGACAGCTCTCTCCTCGACGTCCGCGACCAGCAACTTGACGGAATTGGTCCCTACATCAATCACCGCGCGACGTGCAGAAACCATGGACGCAAACATTTGCCGCAACGGCAAATCGAACAAAAGAAAATTCGCGCGACGCCGTTACGTCTTGGAGGCTCCGGCCAGCACCGCTTCGATCTTTTGCTGCAATTCCAAAAAGATGGTTTCGGCGGGACGATGGCCATCGATGATAGTGAAACCGTAAATCGATTGCAGTCGTTTGAACTGTTCCTCGACAAGCGTCTGGTATTTCAGGAAGGAATCGAACAGGTCTCGCGAAAGACCGAGATCCATCCCGCTTTCCCAATAATCCAGTACCAGATTTTTTTGGAATGTGCGCTGCACTAATTCTTCAGGGGAAACGTTCAGATAGAACACCGCATCCGGAACGAGCGCGATCCCGTAAAGATTCTTCAACCAATCCTCGTCCATGCCGCGCACGAGGTCACGCGCCATGAGCGTGTAAATGTATCGGTCCGCCAGCACCATCATGCCGGCGCGAAGGGAAGGCAGGATGACGTTCTCCAACTGGTCTGCAAAATCCGTGGCGTAGAAGAGACTGAGGGTTGTGCGGCTCAGGATGTTCCCCTGCTGTGCGCGATCCAGTTCTTCGCTGACGAGCGTCGAACGTTTCAATCCAACCTGAATCGTCGCGTGACCACAGCCTTCCAGCCATTCCACGAGCTGATTGATTTGAGTGGAGCGGCCCGAGCCGTCGGCGCCTTCAATCACGATCAATTTCCCAGCCAGCTTCTCCAGCTCAACACCAGGAATTCCGTGGCCGTAACACGAACGCTTCGTTCGTGGAGGAAGCACGATGATGTTGGGCTGTCGGTGAGACAGAACGGCTTCGGATTTCATGACACCGCGGCTTTGCTGCGGCTGAACGCCGCGAGGTCCAGTCGCGAAGCTACCGTCTGGCGAACCGACGATTGCTGAACCTCAATCGGCTGGTTCGCGTCGATCGTGATGAACTTGAATTCGTCCGTCATGCTGAGGTAGCGCTCGAGCATTCGGCCTTGGAAAAGACGGAAGCTGTCATACGGGTCGGCCGCCAGTTCCATGTCCATTCCTGCTTCGAAGTATTTCAACTCCGGCCGTCCGTCCAGAATCCGCGCGAGCGATACTTCAAGGTCGGCCTTGAAGAAAAAGGTGAGGTCAGGCAAGGCGGCGAATTGATACAGACCGCGCACCCAGGCCGGCGCACAACCCCGCACCGTATCACGCACATAGGCTGTGAAGATGTAACGATCGCAAAGCACGATGTAGCCGGCGCGCAGTAACGGCAGTAGTTGGCGTTCGTAGCGATCGGCAAAGTCCGTCGCATGAATCAGGCTGAAAGTCGTGGGCGTGAGCAGTTGCCGGTTTTTGCCCTTCCTCGTCGCTGACTTCACAATCTGGGACGAATTCCATTCGCTGAAGAATACCTTGAGGCCCTGCACCTCAAGCCACTTCTTCAATAGATGAATCTGGGTGGACTTGCCCGAGCCGTCGAGGCCTTCGACAGCAATCAGGCGTCCGGGGAAATCAAGCTCAGTAAATGTCTTCGTCACCGCTTCACCACGTTAGGCCGCGTCCCGCTCGAAAACCAATGAGTTTTTCAACCTGTTTATCGTCACCACGTGAGGCAGGCCCCCGGTAACCACCATGCACCGCCAAGGATGAAATAACAGTTGCCCAGCCGCTTTCCTTTGTTATCTTGCCGCCCCTTTTCGGAAGCCGGTCCGGCCGCAAGCCAGACCGTTTCAAGGGGGAAACGGCCTTAAAATGCCGCGGCTCGTGTGAGCCCGGCGGCCATAATAACACCAAACTGAATCCCGTATTCCGCGGGATGGGCCCGGCCGAAAGTCGGCAAGGGTTCGTTACTATTGGAAAATATGACAACGATCGGAGTTAAAGAACTGTTGGAAGCTGGCGTCCATTTCGGACACCAGACGCGTCGCTGGAACCCCAAGATGAAGCCTTTCATCTTTGACGCCCGTAACGGCATCCACATCATCGACCTTAGCAAAAGCGCCCAGCAACTGAGCGCAGCCTGTGAATTCCTCGCGGGTGTTGTGCGCAAAGGCGGACAAATCCTGTTCGTCGGCACGAAGAAGCAAGCGCAAGAAACCATCAAGGACGCGGCCAAAACCTGCGGCCAGCTTTATGCCACAGAACGCTGGCTCGGCGGCACCCTGACCAATTTCGGCACCGTCAAGAAGTCGATCGCACGCATGAAGCAGATCGAGAAGATGGAGACGGACGGCTCAATCAACGACTATGTGAAACAGGAACAGTCGATGATTCGCCGCGAGCATGCGCGCCAGTTCAAATATTTTGATGGCATCCGCAGCATGGAGAAGTACCCGGCCGCGATGTTTGTCGTGGACGTGAAGCGCGAGCACAACGCTGTCGCTGAAGCACGCCGCCTGAAAATCCCGGTCGTCGCCATCGTGGACACCAATTGCGATCCAGACCTCGTGGATTTCCCGATTGCGGGTAATGACGACGCAATTCGCTCGGTACGCCTGATTCTCAGCGCCATCGTCCAGGCCGTTGGCGAAGCCAAGGCTGAATACGATTCGAAACGCGGCCGCAGCACCAAGCCGGTGGAAGTCGCGGAACAGCCCGTCCCAGCGGCCGAGGCAGCCAACGCGGAGCCAGCCGCCGCCTAATATAAAATTCTTTCGAGGCGAAGGCCGGCGAGTGCTGTGCCTTCGCCTTGAGTTTCAATTTTGAATTCCGAAATGATGACCAAACCTATGGCTGAAATCACTGCCGGTGCTGTCGCGAAACTTCGCGAGATGACCAACGCAGGCCTGATGGATTGCAAAAAGGCTCTCACCGAAGCCAACGGCGATCTCGACGCGGCCGTTGATATTCTTCGCAAGAAAGGCCAGGCCTCCGCAGCCAAGAAGGCGGGACGGGAAGCGAAAGAAGGCGTCATTGCCAGCTATATCGCACCTGGCTCCCGCGTCGGAGTGATCGTCGAAATCAACTGCGAAACGGATTTCGTGGCGCGCAACGAAAGCTTCCGCGCGTTCTGCGATGACGCGGCAAAGAAGTTGGCCACCAACCCGCAAGTGGATCTGGAAGCCGATCGCGTCGCCGCGGTTGCAAAGATTGGCGAGAACGTCCGCATCAACCGCCACGAGCGAATTGAAGTGAACGGCAATGGACTCGTGGCCGCCTACATTCACACCGGCGCCAAAGTTGGCGTGCTGGTGGAAGTCGGAGCGAACAAGGAAGAGACGACCCAGAAAGAAGAGTTCAAGCAACTCGTGCGCGACATCACGCTGCAAATCGCGGCCTCGCATCCGGGGGCGGTTTCCCGCGAACAGGTGTCACCGGAAGTCATCGCGAAGGAAGACGAGATTAACGCTCAGTCCGACCGCTTGAAGGGCAAGCCACCGCAAGCCATGGAAAAGATTCTTCAGGGTATGCGCGACAAGTTCTTCCAGACTTATTGCCTGGTCGATCAGGGCTTCGTGAAGAATCCGGACATGACTGTGCAACAACATGTCGGTTCCGTTTCCAAGTCGCTGGGTGACGAAATCACCATCCGCCGCTTCGTGCGCTTTCAGGTTGGCGAAGCCGGGGCTGCTTAACGTCAGAATGAATTCATCGCCGCGCTGCAATCAGCGCGGCTTTTTTGTTTCCACTCCGGTTGCAGACTAAACCGCTCTGTCAGCCCGACGCAGGTTGACGCCTCCCTGCCCCGCTGCTACAACCGCGCCCGCATGTTTTCTTTCCACCGCCGCGCATGAAATCACAGAAACCGAGATACCGCCGGATTCTCCTCAAACTCAGCGGCGAGGCTTTGGGCAACGCGGAAAGCCATGGCATCAACGCCGACCGCGTCGCCGACATGGCGGAACAAATCGGTGAAGTGCGCCAGCTCGGCATTGAACTGGTCATTGTCATCGGCGGCGGAAACATATTTCGCGGTGTCTCCGGCAGTGAAAAAGGAATCGAGCGGGCCACCGCCGACTACATGGGAATGCTGGCGACGGTCATCAATGCCCTGGCGCTTCAGGACGGCCTCGAGCGGCGCGGCGTTCCCACTCGCGTCCAGAGCGCCATCAACATGACGCAGATTGCTGAACCATTCATTCGGCGTCGCGCCGTCCGTCACCTGGAAAAAGGGCGCGTCGTCATTTTCGCGGCCGGCACTGGCAATCCCTATTTCTCCACGGATACCGCGGCAGCTTTGCGCGCGAATGAAATCGGGGCCGAGGTCATTTTGAAAGCCACGAAAGTGGATGGCATCTACGACAGCGATCCGAAGAAGAACCCGAAGGCGGTGCGATTCGCGCGCATCTCCTATCTCGAAGCTCTCCAGAAGCAGCTCAAGGTGATGGACTCCACGGCATTCAGCCTTTGTATGGACAACAAGATGCCGATCATCGTTTTCGATCTTTTCAAACCGCACAATCTCAAGCGCGTAGTACTGGGCGAGGAAGTCGGGACACTCGTCACCGCTTGAGGCACGTCTTGTTTCTCGCGTTTTGAGCGGCTTCGAGTAGAACACGCCCGCATGATCATCAGCCGAACACCTTTGCGGATGAGCTTCGTCGGAGGCGGAACGGATCTGCCTTCGTTCTATCGCAAGTTCGGAGGCGCGGTTGTTTCTACAGCGATCAACAAATTCGTTTACATCACTCTCAACGAGAAATTCGACCATCGCATCCGCGTCAGTTATTCACGGACCGAAGAAGCCGATACGGTTGCGGAGCTGCAACATCCACTCGTCCGTGAATCCATGAAGCTGCTCAAAGTCGAAGGCGGCATCGAGGTCACGTCGGTGGCCGACATCCCGTCGAAGGGTTCGGGCCTCGGATCATCGAGCGCGTTCACCGTCGGGCTTCTTCACGTTCTGCATGCCTATTCAGGACGGTATGCATCGGCGGAACAACTCGCCCGGGAAGGGTGCACCATTGAGATCGACCGCTGCGCCGAACCAATCGGGAAGCAGGATCAATATGCGGCTGCCTTTGGAGGTTTCAACTTCATTGAGTTCAATCCGGACGACTCCGTTTTGGTTCAGCCAATTCTGTGCAAGCGCGAAACTTTGCTCCAGTTGCAGCAGAATATCGTGATGTTTTACACAGGCATTTCCCGCAGCGCTTCCGCAGTCCTCAAAAATCAGCAGGAGGTTGTCGAGTCCAGTGCCCCCAAACAAAAGATGCTGCGACAAATGGCCGGCCTGGCGCGCCAGTTGAAGGAACAACTCCAACAGAACAACGTCGATGCTTTTGGTGAGATCATTCATGAAGGCTGGGAACTGAAACGCAGCATCACGGACGAAATCAGCAGCAGCGAGATCGATGATTGGTATTCAGCCGCCCGGCAAGCTGGGGCGATTGGTGGAAAACTCCTTGGCGCTGGCAGCGGTGGCTTTCTCATGTTCTATGCGCCCCGGGAAAAACATGACGCGATTGCAGCCTCTTTAAAGAATCTCCGCCGGATTCCAGTGTCGTTCGAGCCACAGGGCAGCCGGATTATTTTCGTCCATGACTGAACTCGCCTATCGTTGCCGGAGAGCGGCCCCCACGAGGAAGGTGATGCCTGCGAGCGTAGCCAACGATGTGGATGAATGCGTCCCCCCGACCAGCCGGCCAAACTGCAAGCACGCTGGAATCATCGCCAGCATCAACAAACCGCAAACCAACGTCATCAAATTGATGAGACGCATTCTACTTCCTTATGGATTCTGAACGCTGACCTTGTTATCGACGCTCTGCACGCCCTTGACCGACTTCGCGATCTGAGTGGCGCGCGCTTTCTGTGCGGCACTGGCCACAAAGCCGCTGAGCTGAACGGAACCTCGGTAAGACTCGACTTTAACGTCGGGAAACTTGTATTCCGCATCATCAGACAATGCCGCCTTCACTTTGGTGTTGAGCGCCTTGTCGTCAATGTATTGCCCGGTCGTGCGACCCCCGCGTTGTTCGGTGGTACAGCCACTCAAAATCGCCGACGCGGTAAGCGCTAACATCAAGGATAGAACCAGCATCCTGCTTTTCATCTTCGCGACAAGTTAGCGACCAACATGCCAGCACATAATTGTTCGGCTTTGCTGTTTGGCTGGAACACAGTTGTTGCAGGACGCCGGGGATGGCAACGAATCGCTTGCAAGCTGCACTAGCGTTCACGTACGTTGACCTCCGTGCTGGAATTGGAGGCTGGGCGGCCCTGTGAGGTGTTCAAGGTGTTGGTCGCTCGCACGTTCGCAGAAGGGGCTCGATCGTCTGAAACGTTTTCACGAACACGTAAACGATCCGAAGCCGACGTTGCGATGTAGTTTTCCAACCGCGTCACTCCACGCACATGTTGGACAATTTCCTCCGCAGTCTGCTTTTGCGCGTCGTTTTCCACGACCCCGCTCAATTGGACTACGCCTTTCGACGTCCGCACATTGACGTTCGGATAGTTATAAACCGGTTGGGCATTCAATGCGTGCTTCACTCGCTGACCCAATCGCTCATCGTCAATACTTGCGGCGCTCCGCCGATCCAAAAGCCCCCGACTCGTGCAACCGGCCATCACTATTCCCAGCGCAACTATTCCTGTGATGAGCCGAAGCTGCGAAGCCCTCTTCATGCATTTCAGAGAGCGTCGAACGTGCCACTAACTCGGGCGTTGCGAAACAGGCAGCACCTGATACGTCCCTCGGGGAACTCCGACAAAAAAAAACGCGCCGCAGAGCGCGGCGCGTTTTGCTTCAATACTTAATTCAGTGCGACGGTTCCGGCTGGTCACCTGTTACCGGGCGAGGCTCCGATGAGCCACCCGGGCGAGGCGCGCCGCCGCCGCGTTGTTCGCGATCGCCGTCCACCGCCGCGATAGTCTCCCCGTGATCCGCCACGGTCTCCACCGCGCTGATCACGTCCGCCGCGTCCACCGCGATCTCCGCCACGGTTGTCGCGCGGTCCTCGGTCTCCGCCGCGGAAATCCCGGCGTTCGCCGCCACCACCACCTCCACCGCGCGGACCGCCATCATCGGGTCCGTGCTTGGCTTCATATTCAGCCTTCTCTTTCGCGGCCGCGTCCTGGTCACGTTCTTCCATCGCCGCCTTGCGCGAGAGACGCACACGGCCCTTCTCATCAACACCAAGGCACTTAACCCAGATTTCATCGCCAATCTTGACGATGTCTTCGGTTTGCTTGACGCGGAAATTCGCCAGCTCGCTGATGTGCACCAAGCCATCGCGGCCGGGCAGGAATTCAACGAACGCACCAAACTCTTTCAGGGTCACGACCTTGCCGCGGTAAATCTTGCCCGGTTCAGCTTCGGCAGTCATGCCCTCGATCTCGCGCCGCGCGATCTCCATTCCTTCAGGCGACGTCGAATAGACATTCACCGTGCCGTCATCCTCGATGTTAATTTCGCAACCCGACTCATCCACGATGCGCTTGATGTTCTTGCCGCCAGGCCCAATCAACGCGCCAATCTTCTCTGGATTGATCTTGATCGTCACAATTCGAGGAGCGTACTTGCTCATCTCCTTGCGTGGTTCAGCGATGATCTTGTTCATTTCGCCGAGGACAAACATGCGTGCCGCGCGGGCGCGTTGCACTGATTCGACCATGATCTGATGCGGCAGGCCGCGCAGTTTCAGGTCGAGCTGGAATCCGGTGATCCCCTTGTCCGTGCCGGCCAGCTTGCAGTCCATGTCGCAGAACGCGTCCTCCCAGCCGATGATGTCCGTGAGGATTTTGTAACCCGAGATACTCTCGCCGCCATATTCCGTGCAGATGCCGACGCTGATTCCCGCGACCGGGCGTTTCAACGGCACACCGGCATCCAACAACGCGAGCGTGCCGCCGCAAACGGAGGCCATGGACGTCGAGCCATTCGATTCCATGATCTCACTCGTGACACGCACTGCGTACGGATACTCCTCCATCGGGAGCATTGGCTCGATGGAACGTTCTGCCAGGGCGCCGTGCCCGATTTCACGCCGGCCAGGGCCACTGATTCGGCCCGTCTCACCGACGGAGAAGTTCGGGAAATTGTAATGAAGCAAGAACTTCTTGGTCGTTTCGCCACCGGTGTAGGCGTCGAACTCCTGCACGTCCTCACCGGTTCCCATGGTCACGAGTGTGACTGCCTGGGTCTCACCGCGCTGGAACAAAGCGGAACCATGAGCGCGCGGAAGGATGCCGACTTCTCCGGTAATCGGGCGCACTGCGTCCAATGGGCGGCCATCGAGGCGCTTGTCCTCTTTCATGATCAAGCGACGAACCGCTTCCTTCTGGATGTAATAAAACGCGTCTTTGAGAACGAACTCCGTGACCTTCTCGGCGCCGAATTTCTCGACGAGCTTCTTGCTCACTTCGTCGGTGACCGCTTTCACGGCGGACTCGCGCGCGAGTTTGCCGGTCGTGAGAAGGGCAGAAACAATTTTGTCCCCGGCAAGCGACTTGGCTTCGTTCAAGATTTCGTCCGGAACAATTGTCACGGTGATGTCGCGCTTCTTCTTGCCGGCTTGCGCCGCAAGTTGCTTCTGCGCTTCGATCACCGGCCCACAGGCGTCCTGGCCAAACTTCAAGGCGGCGCAGAAATCTTCTTCACTGATTTCATTGGCCGAACCTTCGTACATCACGACTTCGCCTCGTGCGTTCCCGACATACACCAGGTCCAGGTCACTCTCCGCCTGTTCGGCGTGAGTCGGGTTCGCCACAAATTGCCCGTTCACTCGCGCCACGCGGCACGCGCCGAGAGGGCCATCCCACGGGATGTCACTGACCATGAGCGCGGCGCTCGCGCCAATAATACTGAGAATGTCGGGATCATTTTCACCGTCCGCGCTGAGCAGGACCGTTTGGACCTGAACCTCGTTGTACCATCCTTTCGGGAACAACGGACGAATCGGCCGGTCGGTGAGACGGCTGGTCAGGATTTCTTTTTCGGTCGGGCGCCCTTCGCGTTTGAAATAACCGCCCGGGAATTTGCCGGCCGCTGCCGCTTTCTCGCGGTAATCGACGGTGAGCGGGAAAAAGTCCTGGCCGGGCTTGGCCTTGGTCGCGGCCACGGCGGCGACGACGATGATGGTTTCTCCCAGTTGGACAGTGACTGCGCCGTCAGCTTGTTTGGCGAGTTTGCCGGATTCGATGTGGATTTCTTTGCCACCAACAGTGGCTGTAACCTTGTGAGGCATGATTTTCTCCTGTGAATCGCCGCCTCCAGAGGAACTTCAGTGAATCCCGAGAAAGTTCGGGACTGAGTGAAATTACCCAGAGGCGGTCGATTTCCATACGCGTTTGTTCTTGAAGTCACCGGGTCGCCGCGTCTCTGCAACCCGATGAAAGCGAAACGCGCGCCGCGGACTTCCGGGCGCGCGCCTCGAAATTATTTGCGCAATTTAAGCTTCTTGGTGATCGCCTGATAGCGATTGGCGTCCTTCTTATGTAAATAATCCAGCAAACGCCGGCGCTGGCCGACCATCATGAGCAGCCCGCGGCGCGAGCTGTGGTCTTTCTTGTTTTTCTGAAGGTGTTCGGTGAGCTGGTTAATCCGATCCGTCAACAGCGCGATCTGCACGTCCGCGGACCCTGTGTCCTTGTCGTGAATACGCACACCTTCGATGACTTTCGCTTTCTCCATAACACTGACTGCTTCTTTCTTTTCCAATCGAGCGGGCGAATGTAGGTGCGGTGCGCAGGGGTGTAAAGGACTTTTCCCGGTCAATTGATAGCCGCTAATAGCGCCAGCGCGACCTTAAACCAATCCTATTTACCGGCTTTGAAGAAACGAACTCAACCCCTCCAGCTTGTCGCTATTCAGCAAATCCACCCCCGCTTTATGTAACTCTCTCCAGCCAGTCTCGTTGTCCGGCGTGGCCCACAGGCGGAGACGGCGGCCTTGCGCATGGGCCCGCGATACCAGCGCCCGCAACATCAACCTCTCGTCCTCGGGTAAAGGCCCTTCTCCCCGCCATTTGAAATGCTTTGCCCAATTATCGCTCACCAGCGGCACGAGCGACGCCGGCGGATTCGTATCCAAATCCGGCAACCGTCCATCCAACGCAGCCAACCGCACTCTCTCTCGCCTCATGGTCTGCTCGGCGCGATTGCCGGAGATAATCACCATCACAACATTCGTCCGGATTCGGTTCGCCTCGAACCGGGTCAGGATCGCTGAATACTGTCCCAGCACATCGCGCAGCGCGGCGTAAGTCGCCTCCGCGTCGGACTTCACATCGACGAGCAGCGTCAGCGGCGGTGCACCAGCGCGGACAGCGTTGTTCGTTGTCACGAAGGTGCGCAACGGATCGAGGTAGAGCTTTTGAAGCGTTCGTTCCGGCGTGGCCCGTTCGAAATCGTGCGCCACCAGCAACATGCCATTCGTTAGCCAAACGTCAGCTTCAACGCTCCAGAACCCATGCTCCAAGGCGTCGGCCAATGGCCGCGCATGCAAATAGTCATTATGAGCATGGGCGTGAACCAGCACCGCCGGAGCTGCCGGCAACATCGCCGCAGCAATAACGAGGAGAGGCAAACTCGAGCACAAACGCGGGTTCATTTGGGCGGCACAATATCGCCCGCACCGTACCGGTAAAGTTCAATGCGCCGATCGAGATTTCCGCGCCGCTGGGCAAACCCGTATTGACTGGGAAGATGCCTTGCAGACAATGCGGTGGTGCGGTGCCTTGCCGTCTTATGGGCTAAGTGGAGAATCGTCTTGCTGGCTGGCGCCGTGTGGCGGACCAGCTTGGTGCTTGGCGTCTCGGCGGAAGCCCGCATCGATTACATCGAGGTTGATGGGCCGCGATTCGTAAACATCCACTTCGATACGCTTCCGAATCGAACCTACGCCCTGCAATATCGTACGGTGCTGAACGCCACGAACACCACCGGTTGGACCAATCTCTTCGTCGCACCTTCGGTTCCTTTCAACAATCATTACGTGGTTTCGGATTCGCGAACGAACCGGCAACGCTTTTATCGCCTCAGGGTCACACCGTGAAGCACACGCCATTCTCATGAACAAGATTCTGCTCGGCTTGCTCTTTTTCATTTTCGCGCTGCGCCCGTTACTCGGATGCGACCTTTGTTCCATCTACAATGTCTACGACAACGGCTACAAGGTGGGAAAAGATGGCAAGGACCGTTCCAGTGGCTTTCTGTTTTCTGTTTCCGAATTGTTCGTTCCGTTCCGCACGCCATACCTCGACGGTGAAGAAACCCGTTCGAGCAGTCATGATTTTCTGGACCGTTCGGTGACGCACCTCGTTCCGACCTACAACTTCACGAAAAGCTTCGGCGTCAGCCTGAATGTCCCACTGGTTTATCACGACTACCGAAGGCATTTCGTTGTCGTCGGCGCCAACCGGCAATTGAGCGTGGTCTCGGAAGAGAAAACCGACTTTGGACTGGGCGATGCATCGCTCATCGGACGTTGGACGGCATTCCGGCGGAATGAAATGGAGTGGTCCGTCGTATTCAATCTCCTGGCGGGTGTGAAGTTTCCAACCGGGGATGCGGATCCGCTTCATGAAGAGGCCGTGCAAGTGCGGCGCTACAATCAGCTCGTTGGTCCCGGTCATATTCACGACGCGCTGGGTGTTCCGGTGAGCGGTGTGCACGCGCGCGATGTATCGCTTGGCTCCGGATCGTTCGATGGCGTCTTCGGAACAACCTTGAACCTGCGTTACGGCCGTTGGTTCTTTAACAATCAGGTGCAGTATTACCTGCGCACCGAAGGTGAATCGACCTACGAGTTCGGTGATGAGCTGATGATCTCCGGCGGACCCGGCGCGTACTTGCTCTCAAAAGATAAAGTGACCCTCAGCCTTCAATTCAATGCGGCCTACGAAACAATGGCGCGCGACAAACTGTTCGGAGAAAAATCCGACCATACCGGAATGACCGCATGGTATGCGGGACCATTGTTAAACCTGACGTGGGGCAAAAGGTTCAGCGCGAATGCCGGCGTCGACGTGCCGCTCAATATCGAAAACAACGGGTTTCAGAACGTCCCCGACTACCGGATTCACGGCGGCCTCGCCTGGCGTTTTTGAGCACGCTGTTCCGGCTATTCTTCTTCCCGGCCGCCGGAGCCGCGAACTTGTCCGGATGAGCCGACCAGTTCGCCCGGCCGATCCAGCGTGCCTTCCGGATGGCGTGGCGGTTCCTGATATTGCTGCCGGTCCTCGTATTTCGCCGACATCTTGTCCCCGAGCTTGGGCGCGAGCTTCGAAATCGTCGTGTTCATCTTCGACATCGCTCCAACCTTCTTCGAACGAGTCGGATTCACGGCGGCGTCGAGGATGGCCTCCGCCACATCGTCAGGATCATCGAGCGGTGACGGCAACTTCGGCTCCTGCTTCATGTAATTCTTCGCATGCTGCGGAAACGGTGTATCCGTGGCCGTCGGTTGAATGAGCGTGATGGACACAGGCGCTTCATCGATTTCCTCCACCTCGACGCGGAGTGCATCCGTGAAACCTTTCACCGCGTGCTTCGACGCCGAATACATCCCTTGCAGTGGAACGACCGCTTCCGACACTTCGCTGCCGATGTTGATGAGCGCGCCCCCGTTGCTTTTCAAATGCGGCAACACCGCGAGCGAGCCGTGATACACACCCCAGAAATTGATCTCGAACAACTCTTTGCTGTCCTGCTCGCTCACTTCTTCCAGCTTGCCGTAAATCGATAACCCCGCGTCGTTGACCCAGGTGTCGATGCGTCCGAAACGCTGTAGCGCTGAATTCACCAGTCGATCGACCTGCTGGCGGTCCGAAACGTCACACGGCACCGAGATGGCCTCGCCACCCGCCTGGTTGATCTCGTCAGCGATGTTGCCGAGCGTTTCTTTGCTGCGAGCGGCCAGCACAACGCGCGCGCCACCTTTCGCAGCGAGCCGGGCTGTGGCCAGTCCAATGCCGCTGGACGCACCGGTGATGACGATGACTTGTTCTTCAATGGGTTTGAGTTTTACACGGCTCATAGAAATCTCCTTTGCTTTGCCTGGGCTCTTGCGCACCAGACCTCCTCGCGCAACCCATCGCACCGTTCATCAGCCCCGCAACCGAAAAGAAACTAAACGACCCAACAGTCGGGTCTGTCCGGCTCACTCCATGGCCGAGAAATGTTCATGGACGATTTTCCATGAGCTGTCGTGTTTGACGAAGACGAGTGTCCCGCGTTCGCGTTTCGTAATCGCGTCAGCCCCCGATGGAATCGTCGCCACCATCGTGAACGTTACCACGGCGGCATCGTGAAAAACATCCACTTGCAAGTCGTCGGTTCGAAGTTTCAATCCAGCAAGCGCGCTGAGGCCTTTGTGTTCCCCTTCCCGTGCGAGTGCTGCATCGAGTCGCGGACCTTTACTGGCGAACTTTGTGAAGTTCGGACCATACCAATGGTATCTATCCAATCTTTCCAAATCCTTTGTCTCCGCGGCGTTCAGGATTTCTGCAAGACGATGCTTCACCTCCGTTTGTTCGTGCATGGAATTCTCTCCGGAATCATGCGGCGGCGCGGTGGCACATCCGCTCAGCAGAATCACCAAAAACACGAGAGTGTTGGCCAAGCGGGACGCGACATCAATGAACTGATAAAGGGTTTCAGCTTCTGCTTTTTGATTTCTCATTTGTAATCGTGCCTGAGCCGGATCCTGCGGGAGCGGTGGCGGATTCGGGCTCACGGGCCTATAAAATCTTCGCCGCTGGAAATTGGCAAGAAGCCGAAGGACCATTCCGAAACGAAAACTCATCCTGCCGCGCGGCTGTTTGCGGTGCGGAACTCACTGGGTCTTTGGAGGTATACCCATCGATGGATCAATTCACTAAAACATTCTTATGACGCATTCGATGGTCCGTTCTGAAATCACAATCGCGACGGAGAATTCTGCCGGTAAGACTCCAGCAAACATCACGCGACGTCTTTTGTTCACGCTCCCTCTGATGGCTCTAGCCGGTTATTGCCTCGTCGGTTTCATCGGCACACTCGAGCCAATGCCTCGTATCGAACAGTGGCTCTGGCGCGCCATCTACATAACAGGAGGAGGCGGCGCCGTTGTCGTGATCGCGTGGATGTGGCTGGGACGCCGTTCCGGTGCCAATCCTGCGCGCGCGTGAAGCGACGCATCGTCTTCGCACGGGAATGAAAACGCCGCTCTGATTGCTCAGAGCGGCGATACCCAAACTCATCCAAACGGCGGCCAGTGAGGAACCAGCGCCGGAGTGACTATCGGCCGCCGATCATTCCGGGTTTAATATCTTCTTTAAAAATCTTCGCCTCTCCGTCGACTCCGCGTGCAAGTCACCCAGTCCGATTCGGCGTAAATAATTCGGTCCAAAGAAAGATCCGCCACCCTCCACCGTATTATTGCGTGGACATCGATGGCGGGACGCGATAGCGAAGGTGCATCAATCGTGGCGCGGCTCGATCACTGCGCGCAGCCGCGACGGCGCTCGTTGTTCAATCTCAACCTGAACCTATGAATACCAACAGCCCGGCTCTTAAATCTTCCGAAATCCAGGCCGAAGCAATTGCCCCCGGCCCCAGGCTCAAGAAGCTCGTGGTGGCGGTTCACGGGATTGGGAAGCAATTCCGCTACGCCACGATTCAATCTGTCGTCGGCCGCTTCGGTTCCTACTGCAAATGTCCGGTTCCCGTGCCGCTCGGCAATTTTCATTTCGAAGGCAAGGACGCCGTCGGTGCGCTGCGAATTCCCGACCCGCCCTATTCACCAACGTATCCGCCTGGCTTGGTTGAAACCGGTTTCGCAGAGATTTTCTGGGCGGACATTCCGGGCGAGGCCGTCAATGCGGCCGACACACTTGAGGAGACGAAGGCATGGGCGAAAACGGTCGTCGAGCGCGTGCGTGTTCTCGACCTTCAAGCGAACAAGCGCGAAAGCGTCAATTACAAGAAGACGAGCGCGGTGATCGACGAGATGATCAGCACGATCGGAGTCCTCGAGAACCTGCTGCTGCTCGCGCGCAAGTGCGGCATCTGCTCGTTCGATCTGCAAAAGCTCCTCACGGATTACGTCGGTGATATCCAGATCGTGACCGAGTTCGCCAATTATCGAACCCGCATCCTCGACCATTTCCACACCGTCCTGCAAAAACTCGACCAGCGGCATCAGCCCGACGAAATCCACGTCATCGCGCACAGCGAAGGGACGGTCATCGCCTTCCTCGGCTTGCTGCAAGCGATGTCGCGCAAGGCTCCACCGAATTCCGGTTGGGTGGATAAAGTCGTCGGGTTCATGACGATTGGCTCGCCCATCGACAAGCACCTTGTGATGTGGCCGAGGCTTTGGGACAATTTGCAACCAGCCAGGAGCACGAACCGCAAACGGCCCATCGACTGGCGAAACTATTTCGACCATGGCGATCCGGTGGGCTTTGAACTCGACACCGCTCGCGAATGGTTGATCGACGGCGGCTGGATGACGAAGCAACCAGCGCGCAGCGACTTGTTTCATTTCCCGAAAGATCCGGAGCACGATTGCGGTTTCACCCGCTACGCATTTCCTGGCAAGGCTCACAACGATTACTGGCAGGATGACGCCGTGTTCTGCCATTTCATCCGAAATGTGATGGACCCGCCGAGCGCCGGCGGAACGCGTCCTTCGAAGCCGCGAGACTCTCAACTGTTGCGCATCGTGAGCTGGACTCTGCCCTACGTCGTCTGCTTTCTCATTCTGCTCGCCGGCACCTATGTTCTCTACAAGCCCGTCTCGCAATTCGTGAACCCGAATCAGGGACTCTCGGTCATGGTCTCGAACGTCGTTGCCATCGCCGCGCTGCTCGCGGGCATGACGGTATTGGCGCGTGTGCCCCGGCTGGCGCGCTGTTTTTGGAAATACAGCTTGAGCGCGGTTGCCTTCGTCCTTTCAGCCGTGATTTACAAATGGCTGATCGATCCCGCCGCCAACGATTACCTCGGCCTCTACTTCACCCAACACTTTGGCTGGCCATCGGAAACCGCCATCGTCTGGGTCATGGGAATCGCCGGCGTCATCTGTGGGTTGCTCAGCTACAAAGTTCCGCGCGTCGGACTCAAAGCTGTGGTCGTCATGGTCGGAGCTGCGGCGGCCGCCGTCATCTGGGGTGTCGTTACCGGTCCCGGCAAACTTCCGAATAGCGCCGACAAGCCCGCTATCTGGCCGCTGGTAATCAGCGGCGCGGCGTTTCTGTATCTCTGGTGGCTGTCGGCACTGCTCTTCGATCTGGTGTTCGTTTGGCACCGCTACATTCGTTCGAGCCTCGCCGTGAAGTTCCTGCGCACCTGCAACACAAAACGTCGCCAGACCGAAAGGGCGCTCGGCTCAGGGCCAGCCGCGGTGGCGGTTTCGACGTAAGGGAGAACAGCATCACGATGTCGATGTGCAGGATTGCATTGCACGCGGTTTCGGACACTAGGATGTTAGGCCGCGCATGGAACGTCCATCCGAACAGGCCGCGAAATTCATCAGAAAGCTTTCGGACCTAACGGACCGCTTGGCCGCACGCGACGTCGTCGTCGGCTCACTGCGGGCTGATTATGCAGCGTTTGGTGGATGGGTTCTCGTCACGCAGAAACATCACGAGGCGGTTCGCTTCACTTGGGACGGGCGCGATGGTTTTCTCATAGTTGAAGGTTCTCCGATGTCGGATAGCCGCACACCAGAAAATTGGAGACAAGAGCTTGTCAAAGGTTTCGACAGACTTTCCGGCTGTGACCCAGTTCGATTTGTCGCCGAGTATTTGCAGAAACGATTTCCAGACTGCGGGACGTAGAATTCCTTTTCGTTCTCTTCGCGTCCTTCTGTGACCAACACACAAATCGTCAGCGACGCGGTGTCTATCGGGTATGAAGCGAACGATTTTGATCGTGGTTGGTATCGTTGTAGTTGTCGCAGCGCTCGCGGCGCTGGTTCGATTTTCAGATCAGAGCGGTTACGGCAAACCAGCCCCGCCGGTGCAGAACTCTTCGTTCTCGGTGACGGCCGAATTGCCGCGCACGAACACCACCCAGCGCTAATCCGCGGCCGATTGGAAATTTGGCGTGAGGTTCCACTACCGCGGAGGCTCGTCGTTCAAGCAGCGTGCGCAGGAACGGACGGCGCTCGAATCATGCCCGTCATGAACTTGTAAAACCGTATGTCACCTATGCAACCAATCGCGAGAGCGGATGTTTCGATATCAACGGAAAGACATTGCAGCCGTAACGAACCAGCTATGAATTTTACTCGCCGCTTGTTGATTTCCGTGCCGCTTATGGCCGTCGCCGGAGCCTGCTTGTTTGGGTTCATCGAAACGTTGGAGCCGATGCCCCGACTCGAGCAATGGCTCTGGCGCGCGGCTTGTTCCTCAGCCGGGTTTGCATCCATGTCAGCCATCTGTTGGCTGTGGCTGCGACCGCGATCCCGCCGCGCCGCTCGATCGCCACACGAATCGTTCGCGCAAACGTCAGTCTGATTCGAGCCTGTTTGCGTGACATGTTCCGAACGTCATCGGCCGCTGATTCCGATGCTGCCCCTTTCCGCGCCGCTGCGTGGATCCGTGGTGTCTGACCTGCCTTACACTTCGCCAACTTCGCCCCTTCGCGGGATATCTGCCGCCGGTGCGGAGACCGGCGCTCCTGAATCGTTTTTCTTTCCAATCGTTGTGCCACGGTCCCGCCGCGCCTCCGGCAGAATGGATTCTGGAACGCTTTGCGCCGGAGCACCATCATTGACGGCTTCGGCCGCGAGATCGGCGAGAGGTGTTGCGTCTTCCGCGCGGGCCGGGTCGTTCGTCTCCATGGAGGAAGGTAATCACATCGCGCGCTGGCGCTAGTGCCGCGCCGCATTTTTTTGCCGCTCACGAATCAACGCCGCTTCCTCGCGGATATTCATCATCGAAAGCTGGGTGGCGCGGAACAGATTCACCGAGCCGAGGACAAGTCCGCCCACGCCGACAAAGCCGAGCAATAAGCTGCCCGCCACCACGATGCGTTGAATCAACACTGGTTCCCAATTCGCGAGCACCGCGCCCAGCAACGTAACGAGGCTCGCCGCCGCAAAAGCCCCAAGCGCCACATAAATGCAGCGCATCGCGCTCAACAGAAAAACGGCCTGCGCTTCCACGCGATTCACCTGTGCGACGTAGCGCGCATCTGAAAACGCATCAGGCCTGGCTGACTGCGCAAAGAGTTCGTGCATCCGCTCGCGCGTGCGCAGCATGCGGTTGATCGTGCTCATCGCGAGCACGCTGGTGGCGTTGGTGAGAATGGCTGGCGCCACGATGAACGTCAGCACGGCAAATGGACTTTGCGTCAGCGCAGTTGCTTCCATGAAATCCCTGGGCCGACTATACAGCGTCGTCGAATGATTTCCATGTTCCTCCGGCGAACAAAAGCGAACGCTTGCACCGCAAGGCGAAGCCACTACGTTTGCGGCCATGCAAATCAAGACTGCGGTTATGGCATGCCTGGCGTGGGTGCTGATTGCGCCATTGGCTTCGGCAGCGGAGAAACGTCCCACCAACGCCATTGAGATCCCCTATACGAAATATGTCCTGAGCAACGGACTCACTCTCATCGTTCACGAGGACCACAAGGCGCCGATTGTCGCGGTCAATGTCTGGTATCACGTCGGATCCAAAAATGAGAAGCCGGGGAAGACTGGTTTCGCGCATCTGTTCGAGCACCTGATGTTCAACGGCAGCGAGAACTTCGATGACGATTTCTTCAAGGCCACCGAGAAAGTCGGCGCCACGGACATGAACGGCACGACGAGCGAAGACCGCACGAACTATTTCGAGAACGCGCCGAAGGACGCGCTCGACCTGTTGCTCTGGCTCGAGTCGGATCGCATGGGACATCTCACCGGCGCCATCACCCAGGCCAAGCTCGATGAGCAACGCGGCGTGGTGCAGAACGAAAAGCGCCAGGGCGAAAATCAACCTTATGCTATCGCGCACGAATTGATTACGAAGAATACCTGGCCGGCGAACCATCCGTATTCATGGACGGTGATTGGTTCGATGGAAGACCTGAACGCGGCATCGCTCGATGACGTGAAGGAGTGGTTCAAGAACTATTACGGCGCGGCCAATGCCGTGCTGACGATTGCGGGCGATGTGAAGCCCGAAGAGGTTTACGCCAAGGTGCAGAAGTATTTCGGGTGGATTCCCTCCGGCCCGCCCGTCGCGCGCCATGAAGCGTGGGTTGCAAAGCGCACCGGCTCGCACCGTCAGCGCGCGGAAGATCGAGTTCCGCAGGCGCGCATTTACAAGATTTGGAACATCCCGCAATACGGCACGCACGAGGCAAATCTCCTCAACCTCGTGAGCGATGTTTTGGCGCAAGGCAAGAGCTCGCGCTTCTACAAGCGGCTTGTTTACCAGGACCAGATTGCCACCGACGCCCAGGCGTTCGTCGACCTGAGCGAGATTGGTGGTCACTTCGGCATCGTGGCCACGGCGCGTCCAGGCGAAGACCTCGCGAAGGTTGAGAAGGCGCTCGATGAGGAACTCGCGAAGTTCATCGCGAACGGTCCGACGAAGGACGAACTGGATCGCGCCAAGACACAATTCGAGGCGGGGTTCGTGCGGGGCATCGAGCGCATTGGCGGTTTCGGAGGGAAGTCCGACATTCTCGCCAACAACTTCGTCTTCACCGGCAAGCCGGATTATTACAAGACACAACTCGCCGAGACGCGAGAAGCGACAGGCAAGGATTTGCAACGTGCCGCGCGCGAATGGCTGACCGACGGCGTGTACGCGCTCGAGGTGCATCCCTTCCCGAAGTATTCGGAGACGGGCAAAGACGTGGAGCGCAAGACGGTCCCCTACCCCGACCTACAGCCGCAGGTGAAATTTCCCGCGATGCAGCGGACGCAGTTGGCCAACGGCTTGAAGATCATTCTCGCGGAACGACATGAGGTCCCGACGGTGCAGTTGAGCCTATTGCTGGATGCTGGCTATGCGGCGGACCAATTCGCCGCGCCCGGCACGGCCAAGCTCGCGATGAACATGCTCGATGAGGGAACGAAGAATCGCGACACCATCGAGATAAGTGATGACCTGGCGCGACTTGGCGCCGTGCTCAATACCGGGAGCGATCTCGACACGAGCTTCGCTTCGCTGAACGCGCTGAAGAGCAAGCTCGACGAATCACTGGCAATCTTTGCTGACGTGGTATTGAACCCGTCATTTCCCGACGCGGATTTCAAACGCTTGCAGAAACAAACGCTCGCGGGCATTCAACGGGAGAAGGCGGAGCCAACCACGATGGCGTTGCGCGTTTTCCCTGGCCTGCTTTACGGCAAGGAACACGCCTACGGGAATCCGTTCACTGGCTCCGGGACCGAAGCCAGCGTCGCAAAGCTGACCACGGGCGATTTGCGCAAATTCTACGAGACATGGGTAAAACCCAACAACGCAACTCTCATTGCAGTCGGCGACACCACGCTGGCAGAGCTCGCGCCAAAACTGGAGAAGCTGTTCCGGGATTGGAAACAAGGTGACGTGCCAAAGAAGAACATTGCGACATTGACCGAAACCGCCTCGAAGCCCGGCATTTATTTGATCGATCGGCCCGGCTCGATTCAATCCATCATCTTCGCCGGCGAACTGGCCCC
>JADMIO010806483.1_pt1 | contig 48196 bp, 42 predicted proteins | sample 8958161 | NCBI WGS metagenome assembly JADMIO01 (sample SAMN16585339, study PRJNA669376) | soil metagenome | isolation source: Crop rotation soil | place: USA: Cullars Rotation, Alabama | collected 2011
CGCGACAACTTGTCCACGTGGAATTCTAAGCTTAGGATCCCAATGTGCTGGAAAGCTGAAAACTTTTTGACATGCGACTTCACCCCCACCAGGTGTACCACATTTATAATCGTGGTAATAACCGGAGACAGCTTTTTTATGAGCCGGAGAATTATCCATATTTCCTGGAGAAAATCCGAAAGCACATTGTTCCTCATTGCGACCTTCTTGGATACTGCCTGCTTCCGAATCATTTTCATTTACTGATTTATGCGAATGAAGAAACCATACTTCCATACAAACCGCACTTAAACCTTGACTTCACTCTTCAACCAAGTTCATTGGCCAAAATGTCCAGGTTTTCGCATGGACTTCAGGTGATGCTTTATTCTTATGCCAGGGCGATTAACAAACGCCACCTGCGAACTGGGTCTTTATTTACCCAAAATACCCATTGTAAAATGACCTCCAGCGAAGCGCTTGATGAGGATTACTCACTTTTATGTTTTAATTACATTCATAACAATCCAGTGAAAGCCGGACTTGTACAAACACCTGAAGAATGGCCATATTCCTCCTACCAGGAGTATTTGGGTCTTTCGAAACGACCTTTATGTAATCTCGAGCTAGGAAGGCAGCTTTTGTCACTGGATATCAATGAGTTATTCAAATACAACGGAATGGAGCTTCCAGATCATCTGAAAGACAAAATCTTCTGACTGGTGCAACTGGTGCCACGACTAGTGGTGCCACCACTTAGTGGTGGCACCACTAGTCGTGGCACCAGTTGCTAGGTCAAGCTCTGCAAACGATTACCCAAAAATTCACGTTATTACAACATTCAAAGGCTAAAACCCAGACCTTGATCCGCCGGTACCTTCCCTTCCTGCTTCTCTTCTTCACCGCTTCCTTGGCTGCACAACCCGAGCTGGACTCCTACATCGATGGTGTCTACCGCGATTATATCCGGAGTGTCAAACTCACAGTGAGTGGCCTCGAACTGACAATGCCTATCACCCCACTCGGGGCGATGAACAGCCTTACACTTTCCTTTGATGAGCTGGACGGGCCAGGGACCCTGTATTACTATACCGTTATTCATTGTGACAGGCATTGGAACCCCACCAGGGAACTGAGCCAAATTGAATATTTGGGAGGTTATACCGAAGGGGAAATACGGGATTATGAATTTTCGTCCGGTACCTATCAGCATTATGTACACTACAATCTTGAATTCCCCAACGATGAAATGAACTGGAAGATCTCGGGAAATTATTTATTGATTGTATATGAAGCAGGGGAAGAAAATAATCCCATTATTACCCGCCGGTTTATGTGCACCGATGAAAGATTGAAGATTGAAGGCAGTGTCTTCCGTTCAGTGATCGTAGAACAACAAAATACGCACCAGGAAGTCGACTTCAAACTGGATATGTCAAAATTGCAATCGATTAATCCCCGAATGGAGTTGTTTTGCACGGTACTTCAGAATGGACGATGGGACAACGCCATCCAGGATATTCTTCCACGGTTGATCACAGGTGATATCCTGGATTATGATTTTACCAATGTCATTACATTCCAGGCCGGAAAGGAATGGCGTGACATGGATATTAGCAGCATGATCTATAAATCAGCTGATGTGTTGGACATTTACCGATCCGATGAAGGATACAGCTCCATTTTGTTTCCTGTGAAACGCCGGGACAACATGACCTACATCCTCAACCAGGATCTCGATGGCATGTTCGTTCCCTTTAACAGGGATTATGTGCGCAAAAAAATACCTCCTAATGCTCTTGCGTCAGAGCTCAATCTTATCAGGAATTATGTCCAACGCGAATTATTTCTCAGCACGGATTATACCGAAGTGTTAGTTACACTTGAATGTGGCAAACAGGATCGGGATGTATACGTGGTGGGAGGAATGACTGATTTTCATTTATTGCCGGAATACAAACTCATGTATGATGAAAGAGTAAAGGGTTATACCGGGCGGATGTACCTGAAACAAGGATATTACAATTACCAGTTTGCTGTGCCGGATAAGAATGGAAATCCTGATTTCGAGCTCCTGGAAGGAAATTGGTATGCGACAGAAAATCAATACACCCTCTTGTGTTATTACCGGCCACGTGGCGGACAGTATGATCAATTGGTAGGTTCCAAGACTTTCAATTCCCTTTACTGACCTTTACGCCTACGGGCATTGGCAGCTTTCTACTTATGTTTGTGGGGCTTAAGCCGCCAGGGGTCATTGATCCGTTATTTCGTCAAATTGATATAAAAAACTTCAGGTAATCACCCTCCTCCATTTAATATAGTCCAGCAAAACCAAGGATAATGAGAAGACTGTTCACGACCATCCTCGCCGTAGGCCTTTTTTCAGGGCTCACTACAGCCCAGGAAGTTTGGGGTTTAGAGCGTTGCATTCGCGAAGCGCTTGACAAAAGCCTCCTCATTGATCAATACGAACTCAACCAGCGGGGTTACGCTATCGATGGCAAACAACTAAAAATGGAACACCTGCCGAGCGTGAATGCCAACACCAACCTGGGGTGGACATTTGGCCGCGTGATCAATCCTTCCACCAACGATTTCGAAACTGACAATTCCTATTACCAAAGCCTGGGAGTGGGTGCCAATCTCAATTTATTCAGCGGCTTTCGTATCCGTAATTCCATTCGACAAAATAAATCCTACCAGGAAGCTGCTGCTGAAGACCTGCAGCAGGCCAAAGAAGATCTGCAATTGAATGTGGCGTTAGCTTACCTCAATGTTTTGTTCGCATATGAAAACCTGGACATCGCACAGGATCGTGTTGATTTGTCGAAACAACAATTAGACAACATTGACAAATTAATCGCTGCTGGTTCGAGACCTGAGAATGATCGTTACGATATCCTGGCGCAAGTGGCGACGGATGAACAAAACCTGATCACGGCCGAAAATAATATTGAGATCAACCTGCTTTCCTTAAAACAACAAATGTGGATGGAGCCTAACTATCCGCTGCAAATTGAAAGGCCGGTCTTAAGTTTTGATGATGTTGTACCATTAGAAAACGAACCTTTTGATACTGTTTATCAGACTGCACTGGAAACACAACCACAAATCAAAGCAGCCGAATTACGTGAAAAAGCAAGTGAATACAGCATTGAAGTGGCGAGATCGCAGATGATCCCTTCCCTGAATTTAGGAGCCAATTTCGGTACTACCTGGTCCGACCTCGCTTCACAGCCCACCTCTTATTCATTAGTCAGAATTCCACAACCCGGTGTTTATATCGATGATGAACCTGCCAATTTTGAAGTAGAAACACTCGTACCACATAGTTATGAAACCGTTCCGTATATCGATCAGCTCAATAATAATATAGGTTATGGACTTGATCTCACACTGGCTGTCCCGATTTTCAATAACAATGTGGTGAGGGCTAATGTGGAGAAAGCAAAGATCAATGTCCTGAATGCCAACATTGAGACGGATAAGCTTAAGCAAACGCTGAAAACGAATATTGAAAATGCTCTGACATCTGCAAAAGCTGCCCGGAAATCAATGGATGCCGCAGAAGCATCATCCACTGCAGCGAAAATTGCCCTGGACAACGCTGCTAAAAAAGCCGAGTTAGGTACAATCAATAATTACGATTACCTGGCCGCCAGGAGCCGAAGTGATTCAGCAGAAAACAGCCTTTTGATTTCCCGGTATGATTATTATTTCAAGGTAAAGGTGATCGAATATTACCTGGGTCGTGGCATCACGCTCGACTAAGCCAGCCACAACATACATAGACAAAACCAATTAAATATCTATACCCACCATGACAAAACCGAAAAAGAAATCCAGCAAATGGCTCATCTGGGCACTTGCCGGAGTCCTGGTCCTTTTACTGGTAGTAGCTACAATCAAGGCAAGACAAAAACCTAAAGGAGAATCTGTTGAAACTGAAAAAGTAACAGCCAGAGATATTCGCGAGATAGTTTCTGCATCAGGTAAAATTTTTCCTGAAAAAGAAGTAAAGATCAGCTCCGACGTCAGCGGTGAAATTGTGGAATTGTTTGTTCATGAAGGAGATTCGGTGAAAATGGGCCAGGTGCTCGCGAAGATCAATCCTGAAACTTATGTGAGTGCTGTAGAGCAAGCGAATGCTACCGTCAATGGATCAAAATCAGAATTGGCACGTTCAAAATCTTCCATTGAGACTGCCTCTGCCCAGATCGAACAAATAAAAGCACAGGTAGAAAATCAACGCAAGATTCACGAGCGAAATAAAAAGTTGAGAGCAGACGGCGTCATCTCGGCGCAGGATTTTGAAAATTCTGAATCTAATCTCACCCAGCTGGAAGCCAATTTGCGGAGCGCAGAAGCCAATTATCGTGCAGCACAACAAGCCACGAAATCAGCGGAGTTTAATGTAGCCAGTGCTGAAGCCAATTTAAAAGAAATTAGAACCAGCCTTAACCGCACGACTATCTCTGCCCCTACCAATGGCATCGTGAGCAAACTCAATGTTGAACAAGGAGAACGTGTTGTAGGGACCATGCAAATGGCCGGAACGGAAATGATGCGCCTCGCCAATTTCAACAGCATGGAAGTGCAGGTAGAGGTCAGTGAAAATGACATCCTTCGTGTTTCGGTTGGTGACACCGCTGATGTGGAAGTGGATGCTTACCTCAATAAAAAATTCAAAGGCATAGTAACCGAAATGGCCAGCTCTGCAGCTAATACCACCAGCGTTACCGGCCAGGAAATATTGACCAGCGACCAGGTCACCAATTTTATTGTCAAGATCAGGCTGGTGCCTTCATCCTATGAAGGTTTAACGGACCAGGCCATGCCGTTTCGTCCAGGTATGTCCGCGACTGTCGATATCAACACCAACACTGAGCACAATGTAATTTCCATCCCGATCCAGGCGGTAACTACCAGAGAAAGAAATGAAGGCAAAGAAGGTGAGTCTGCAGAAAAGAAAAAAGATGATCTCAAGACAGCTGCAGAGAAAGAAATTGATGAAGTAGTCTTTGTCATGGAAGCGGATACTGCGCGTATGATCAAAGTCAAAACTGGTATCCAGGATAATGAATACATCCAGATACTGGAAGGATTAGAAGTGGGCCAGGAAATCATCATTGGTCCTTATAGTACAGTAGCCCGCAAGCTGAAGAACGGTCTTAAGCTGGAAAGAAAAACGGAAGGGGACAAAAACAAGGATAAGAACAAGGAAAAAGAAAAGAAGGATAGTGACGAGGAAATAGATTAAGCGGAGTTTGGAGCCAGATTTATAACCCAAAATAATTATTTCCAACAATATCATGCTCAAAGCACTGCCTTATTGGACTTGTGCAACACACCATGGTTTAATACAGCCTCCCCTATTACGGTAAATAAAATTGGACAGGAACACTCATGGTATACTTAACAGGCTGCCCATTCTTATAGGCAGGAACCCATTTACCAACAAGCTTAAATACTCTCCGGCATTCTTTTTCGATTTGATCCGAAAGTGCTGCGGGTACCCGGATGTGATCAACAGATCCATCTGGCATTACATCCCATTGAACGACAGCAGTGCCTTCAATTCTCTTTTCTTTCGCTACTGATGGATATTTAAGATTGTTTTTAAAAGTATTGGCCAATGAAGCTGCTGTACAATCATCAAGATTTACACCTGCAACCGATTGGCAACCTTTCAAATATGGCTTCGTAATGAATGGTTCTTTGTATAATTCTCCAACAATAGTGTCATTTTGATAAATGCCTTCATTGATTTTCTTACCTGCACTGTCATAGAGATAAAACTTACCATGCAGCTTATTATCATGATAGGTATAAATGGATTCAATAAGGCCATTCGTATCGAGCTGTGTCCATTCCCCTTCTTTGCGTTCCGTATCATAGAGCCCGGAAGTGGATTTTCCCCGGCCTGGTTGCGATTCCACCCAGTTGCCATGTTTTCTTCCAAACTGGTAGATGCCTTGTGCACGAATCGAACCATCATCCCAATAACTTTCATAAGGCCCGTGCAGTAATGTCAAATTATCTGTACTGTAGGATTTGACTTCCGTTAATACTTTCTTCTCCGGATGAAAAACCCGGACACGATAACCTTCCGGAACAGTAGAAACGATGTAATAATATCCATATCGAATGGGTTTCTCGCCGGGATCAAATTCTGCTGCAAATTTTTTCTTGTAGGCGGGATCATCTTCCGTGTAAGCTTTTTTATCGGCCATCGAAGACTCGGGTGTAGAACAAGCAGTGAACGCGAAAGCAATCACCAAAGTCAACAATGGAAAAAATCGGAATGAACGAGAGAATGAACGAGTGACCATATTATCCGTATTGAATAGGAGTACAAAAAATCTATTACCTGGTCATCGAAATGATGACATATTATGAAAGATAGGGGACGGGGTAAAAATTACTATCCTACTTGGAAACAGCAGTCATGCAGATAGGTTCAGATTCCATAGTGGCCGGGTCCATGGCAGTAATTCGCAAGGATTGGAAATGAAGGGCCGTATCTAATGTATAGAGGCTATCATAGCGAAGCGGGGGTATAATTTTTCCCAGGAGATGATCTCCTTCTTCCGGTGTTTGCGCCCAGACCTCATAGTGTTGTCCATCCTTTAAAGCAGGAAGGTCAATCACGCGGAGCATCATCCTACCGGTCATACGACATTGAAAAATGACCACTTCAGCATCTGGTGTAATATCGCATCCTCTTAGCTTGATGCGTTTGGTTTGCGGTGCATGAAGGAAAGCAGATTGTTCAGAAGCGGATTTTGAATATGAAGTCATCTTAAACAATTGGGCTTCATCATCGGCCAGGCGTATAGATTGTTGTCTATAATCGTCTTGTAAAGTGCAATGCGCTTTGTATAAAAATGCTAAACCGGAAAGCAGGAAGACAACAATAATGGCTGATGCATATAACACCCTGCGTTTGGTCAGCAAGGAATGGCGCAAGGTAGGTTGTGTAAGGTTTCGATTGAATTTGCTGCAGATAGTACTGCGGGACCTATTGATTTCGGCCTGCACTTCCGGATAGAGATTCGCGAGACGCTCTACATCAGCACTCTCACTTTCTGAGGTCAACCCCAAAATATATTTCTCTATCCAACCACCTTCGATCAGTTCTTTCTTTGTCAAAACTACCAATTGATGAGCCTATAATAGAAAGGAGATTTCCCCTAAAAGGTTTACGAAAACCTGATTTGATAATCTGCCTTTCCTGCCAGGACTTATGGTTATCGTGGGATATTTCCCCTGCAAACAGGGGGATACAACAACTGATCCAATATTTGGTTGACAAAATGCCAGGATAACCGCTTTTTCCTATTCTTTTTAACTAAATCGGGAAGCGCTTAGGCACATGGCGTCATACGTCAAACTCAATGGTATCGCCGGTCTTCAGATACCCGCCTCCCTTACCTTTCTTCCCCTTGGTTGCTTTTTTTGAAGTCTTTTTGGGAACTGGTTTTGATGCAGGTTTTGATTTAGATTTTGGTGCAGATTTGGACGCCGGCTTTTTAGCGACAGGTTTGGAAGATTTTGTTTTCTGAGCAGGGGGAGAAAATAATTCTGCCTGTACTGCTTTCTTTTTTGATGATGGTGGTGGTGCCTCTTCTTCCTCTTCGGTTTCAGTCTCCGGTTCTTCCTCGTTGCCTTGCGCCTGTATGCTGATCAGTTTTTTATCGATCAATTTATTGCCAATGGCTTTCCAACCTTTGACTTCAATAAATTCAGCAAGCTGCACCAGCTCCGTTACTTTCTGCCGGTTACTCATATACCCCACTTCTACTGCAGGATCTTCTTCGAGTGTAACAAAGTAAAGTTTGGAATCAGGATGATCGGTGATGCACCTGAAGCGTTGACCAATAGTATTCGTTTCAATCAAAAAGCGTTTCACCATCGTCCACTGCTTTTCACCTTCATAATACACAATAGACAATGGAGCTTTGGGCTTAAATTTCCCGGCATACATCAGGTCTTTCAAATCAATCTTGCCACCGGGATCAAATTCTGATATTTCGTAATCGCCATTGCCATACACCGTGAGCAATTGATCACCAGTATCAAATGACCCCAGGAACTTACCTCGTTCATCTTTGCCAATGCGTCCATTCGCATCATCATACCAATACTTTTGCGCGCCAAGTGTACTCTTGCCCACTTCCATTTGCGCCACTTTGCGAATTGGATAGCGAGTTACCGTATTACCTCCTGCATTGCGTCCTTTAATGGCCAGTTCTTCGAAATAAAAATCAAATACTTTATTCCTCGCTTTGCTGGTTTGTGCCAATTGCACTTCTACCCTTTCTGATTCGCCATTGGGATGGGCAGCAAAATAAACTACGCGCGAATCTTTACCCCCTTTAGTTAAATCATATTCCTTGTCCCGCGTGATCGCTGTTACGTTAAATCGTTTAGCATAAGCTTTACCGGATTCGCCATCCTGATAGATCAGGTGATAGGTCGTGCGCTCATCGCCTTTTTTCCAAACACCTACGTGAATAATATTTTTTCCTACAAAAACTTTTTCAGCAATACGGGAGACTACAAATTTTCCATCTTTCCTAAACGCAATGATGTCATCGATCTCACTGCAATCGGCCACAAACTCATCTTTTTTCAGGCCCCAGCCAATGAATCCTTCTTTGCGATCCACATACAGCTTAGCATTATTCGCGATGACTTTGACAGCCTGGATGGTATCGAAGGTAGTGATCTCTGTTTTCCGCTCTCTTCCCTTGCCGTATTTATCCAGTAAATTTTGAAAATAGGTAATCGTATACTCCGTAAGATGAGCAAGATCAAAACGGACTTGCTTCAGCTCACTTTCAATCTGTTTGATCAATTCATCTGCCTGGAACGAATTGTATTTAGAAATGCGCTTGATCCTGATTTCGGTCAGTCGCTGGATATCTTCAACTGTAATATCGCGATGGAGCAGCAATCTTTTTTCCCCTTTCTGTTTCGTGGAGGGAGTGGCGATATATTTGGCAAGGCCTTTTTGTATCGCCTTTATTACCGCTTCCCACGTTTCACTTTCTTCAATATCGCGGTAGATCCTTTTTTCAATAAATATTTTTTCCAAACTGGAAAAATGCCATTTCTCCTGCAATTCATGCAGTTTGATTTCCAGTTCTTGTTTTAAAAGCTCCTGGGTATTGAACGTGCTGATGCGCAGCATTTCTTCCACGCCGAGAAAAACCGGCTTGGTGCCGTCGATCACGCATGCATTGGGGGAAATGGAAACTTCACACTGCGTAAATGCATACAAAGCATCCATGGTCTGATCAGGAGAAACCCCTGGTTGCAATTCAATGACAATTTCAACTTCCGCAGCCGTATTGTCGTTAAGTTTTTTGACTTTGATCTGGCCTTTATCACTTGCCTTCACGATGGATTCCATCAATGAACCCGTCGTGACGCCAAACGGAATTTCACGAATGACCAATGTATTCTTGTCCAATTTTTCAATACGCACTCTTACCCGCACTCTTCCACCTCGTAAACCACTTTGGTATTCGCTGACATCCATCATACCGCCAGTCTGAAAATCAGGATAGAGTTTGATTTTCTTTCCTTCCAATACTTTGATGGAAGCCTGGATGAGTTCGATAAAATTGTGCGGCAATATTTTCGTAGCCAGACCAACTGCAATTCCTTCGACCCCTTGCGCCAGCACTAGTGGAAACTTGACCGGCAAGGTGATTGGTTCATTGCGTCGGCCATCGTAAGACAATTGCCATCTTGTTGTTTGCGGATTGATCGCAATCTCCAGTGCAAACTTGGTCAACCTGGCTTCGATATAACGTGGTGCGGCAGCGCTATCACCGGTCCTGATGTCTCCCCAATTTCCCTGCGTATCAACTAATAAATCTTTTTGGCCGAGATTGATCAGTGCGTCACCGATAGCAGCGTCACCATGAGGGTGGTATTGCATGGTGTGACCGATGAGGTTCGCGACTTTGTGATAGCGACCGTCATGCATGTCATTCATGCTTTGGAGGAGACGACGTTGTACCGGTTTGAGGCCATCCTTGATATCAGGAACGGCACGCTCAAGGATCACATACGAGGCATAATCCAGGAAATAATCCTGGTACATGCCGGTCAGGTAAGTGACTCCGTGATGATCAGTTATTTGAATTACAGGGTTCTCCTGCGCTTTCTTCTTAGCCATGAGGGCGGTTGTAGTAAAGACTCAAAGATAAGAAAGGGAGGCTGATATGATGAAAAAGCATTATATGAGGTATGGGGCGGAAAGGTAAAAGGGCGGAAGGGCGGAATGAAGCCCTGAAAGGGCATTATCCTTTAACGAGGTGGTGAAGCCCCTCGATAAATGTGTGCCGGAAAGGACGGAAGTGAGAAATGAAGCCCTGAAAGGGCATTATCCTTTAACGAGGTGGTGAAGCCCCTCGATAAATGTGTGCCGGAAAGGACGGAAGTGAGAAATGAAGCCCTGAAAGGGCATTATCCTTTAACGAGGTGGTGAAGCCCCTCGATAAATGTGTGCCGGAAAGGGCGGAAGGGCGGAATGAAGCCCTGAAAGGGCGTTATCCTTTAACGAGGTGGTGAAGCCCCTCGATAAATGGGTGCCGGAAAGGGCAGAAGGGCGGAATGAAGCCCTGAAAGGGCATTATCCTTTAACGAGGTGGTGAAGCCCCTCGATAAATGTGTGCCGGAAAGGGCGGAAGGGCGGAATGAAGCCCTGAAAGGGCGTTATCCTTTAACGAGGTGGTGAAGCCCCTCGATAAATGGGTACAGGAAAGGGCCGAAAGGCGGAAGGGCAGAAAGGCGGAAAGGCAATGATCGGCTATTAGCCGTTCTCGATCTTCTTTCTAAGTGACATCAATTGTTTGTAATCCTTGTCTTCAGGATCCGTATATTTCTTCAGGGCACCATCGATAACTTTGATGGCTTCATCTTTGCCCATGGTTTTTTGCACTAAAGTGGCATAGCCCGATACATATTTGACATCTTCTTCCTTGGCAGCTTTTCCGGCCAGTTCCACCGCCATCGTCATGCAGGCTTTGTTGTCATGCGCATATTTTTCCAATTGCATGGCAAGGTTGTATTGACCTTCGGGATCATTTTTCAAAAACTTCTTTGCATAATCTCCAACCTGGGATTCAATATTATCCAGTTCATGAAGTGATAAAGAATAATGCACCTCACTGGCTGCCTTGAATTCTTCTGCTTCTGATGGAAGGTTGCGCTTCATTGCATCGCCAGCTAATGTCACCAACTCGTGACTTTCAAATTCGATAGCGCGTTTAACGGTGTTGGCACACGCAGTCCTGATCTTGGCATCGATCTTTTCTTTCGGGACTACTTTGGCAATGTCGTTTTTATGTTTCTCCATCATTTCGAAACACTGGCAATCGACCTGTGTGGCAGCCTCCAGAATGAGTTTCAAATTTTCCGGCGTGTTGAGATCTTTTTGTTCTGCCAAATAATCATTTGAAATTTTGATGGAAGGCTTGCCTGCAGCATTTAAGGCTTCTACATAATCATAGACTAACTGGTAGCTCCTGTCACCTGCTTCGTATGCGGCAACATACCTGGTGCTCCGGTCATATTTATCAAGTACCGATTGTCCTAAAGCAATCAGATCGGTGGGCCCTTTGGCTCCCACTGATTTTTGAACTACTTCACCGTTATCATCGATAAAAAATAAAGTAGGAAACGCACTCACGGGGTATTTATCTCTCAATTGCAAGCCCATCTCCTCTTCCATGTCCACTTTCAGGCAAAGAAAATTAGCATTGAAAAATTCACCGACAGTAGGATTGGTAAAGGTATTCGCAGCCATGTTTTTACAGGGGCCGCACCACTTGGCGAAAGCATCCATAAAAATGATCTTTCCCTCCGATTTGGACTTCTGTATCGCTTCTTCCCATGACCCATGAAAGAATTCAATGCCCTGTGCCCGCACAAGAGAAGTCATCAATAAACCGGTAAAGAGAAGGAGGGTAGTCAAATGCAATTTCATCCCGCTAAATTACGGAAAAAGAGGCCTCCATTTTAGCCCTAACTAAAGCTTAACAATCCACTCTTTTGGCCGTTGGATGGAGTTCTCTCCGCCAACCAACGAAAATGTCCTGGTTCACTCCAAGAAAGACTGATTTCAATTCCGTCAATGCACTACACTTATTTAACCGAACACGATATTTCTTTTTTCATCGACAATCCAATACATGCCAGGCGCCATTCGATCAGTTGGTATTTTGGATTAGGGATTGGGGATTTTGGATTTACTACTTACAATTGAGGACTTAGGACTGAAAACTTAGGACTGAAGACTATTTAATCACTTTTCCGCCTCTTCCTCCTTTTCTGCCTCTTGTTTCCTTCCAGCCTCTTGTGCCTTTTTCTCTTTTCTTAAAATAGCTATCGCCAGGTTGAGTTTATCATAATCAAGACTATCTCCGACCTGTTCTTTAATCTTACTCGTCTGGTCACTAAATCCACTGGCGCGCCAGGCTTGCCGGGCCATCACAAGATCACGATCCGATACCCATTTCATTAAATCGATGTCTTCTCCTTTTTCATAAAGTTTCGCCAGGTGCTGCGCAATGGTTCCCGTTACCATATTTCTTTCTTTTGCAATCTGCTCGAGCGTCATTCCTTTATTAAACAAGCGAAGCGTTTCAATATAGGTCCCACCCCTGGGTTTTTTGACAATATCCTGTTGGGTCATGAAGTCCCGGATCTTGTCGAGATATTCCCGCCCATACTTACCGGATTTAAACTCACCAATTCCTTTTAAAGAAATAAACTCCTCTTGTGTAAACGGTCTCACCTCCGCCATCTCTTTTAGGGTACCCACTGGAAATACCGCATAAGATGGGACACCTTCTTCCCTGGCTAACCTGTCAGTCAACAATTCCAGTTCATGCAACAAAGCTTCGCTGAATTTTTTCGCTTTGCTTTGTTTGGGTATCCACGGCTCAACTGGGACCTCCACTTGTCGATGCAAGGTGATTTTACGGCCATTGAATAATACATCATCACTCAACGGTGTACATTTTAATACAGAATGTTCTGTATAATCAATCTCCAGCAAGCCCTGGTTGATCATCTGCGTGATATAGTACGCCCATTCTTTATAGCTCAATTCTTTTCCGGCACCATAAGTTTTTATTCGATGAAAATTACGCTCCATGATTTCATGTCGCTGCGATCCCCTGAGTACATCAATCAACAAATTGATCCCGATAGATTCTTCACATCGTTTACAAGCTGAAAGCGCCATTTGCGCATACTTTGTTCCGTCAAAGCCTTGCGGCGGATTGGTACAATGATCGCAATGCCCACAAGGTTCGGATCGATACTCACCAAAATAATTGAGCACTACATTGGTACGACAACTCATCGACTGACTGTAATCCCAAATGCGATCCAGTTTTTCCTGTTGTACTCGTTTGAAAGTATCATTCGCATCGCTCAACAAGATAAATTGCTGATATGCTTTGACATCTGCAAACGTGTAGAACATAATCGTCTCTGCCGGTGACCCATCGCGGCCCGACCTGCCTATTTCCTGGTAATAGTTTTCAATATTCTTGGGCAAATTATAATGAATGACCCAACGGATATCCGGCTTGTCGATGCCCATGCCAAAGGCAATGGTAGCACATACAATTTGTATTCGGTTGAATTGAAAATCTTCCTGTATTTGCTTACGAATACGATTGTCAATTTCTGCATGATAGGCTTTGACTTTATAGCCGTAGCGCGATAAATTTTCTGCGACAGATTCTGTTGTCTTTCGTGCCAGGCAATATATAATGCCAGGCTGGCCTTCATGTTTTTTTATGAATTCCCTGATTTGCTCAATGCGTTGAATTCCCGCTCTGACCGCAAGATGAATATTTGGCCTTTCAAAGCTGGAAAGAAAAGTCAATGGGTCTTTCAACTGCAATTGCTTGCGAATATCTTCTTGTGTTGCTTTATCAGCGGTAGCTGTAAGTGCGAGGACCGGTACTAACGGAAACAAAGAGGTTAAATGCGGAAGCTGTGCGTATTCAGGACGAAAATCATTTCCCCAAATAGAAACACAATGGGCTTCATCAATCGCGATCAATGAAACTCGCTGCATACTGATGAAGTCCTGGAACTTGGACGTCAGTGCACGTTCAGGTGAAACATAAAGCACTTTCAGTTCCATGTTTCCAATTTGGGAATAGATCTCTCGTGCGTCTTCTGGTGTCGTCCCGCTGTGTAAAGCGCCGGCAGGAATACCGTTGCCTTTCAGTGATCGAACCTGGTCATTCATGAGAGAGATCAATGGTGAGATCACCAGTACAAAACCTTCTTTTAGTAATGCAGGCAATTGGTAGCAAATGGACTTACCTCCGCCGGTGGGCATGATGACTAATGCATCGCCGCCTTCCAGTACATGTTGGATGATATCCAACTGGTGATCCCGGAAAGTGTCATACCCGAAGCCTGACTTCAGGGCATGATAAATAAATTCAGTGTTAATCATGGATAACCTGTTTTCAATTGGTGATCCTAATATAAGCTAAAAACTAACAGGTAAAAGTTAAAAGTTGTCGTGATCCGTGAACCGATATCCGCACGGGTGAATCGTGAATAGTGAATCGTGAATGGTGAATCGTGAATGGTGAATCGTGAATGGTGAATGGTGAATAGGAAAAATCATGGCCGCATAGCGGGATTATGTTCTTAGCAAGAACTAATGTAGAAAAATCACTTCGCCGCATCGCGACAAAATCCTCAACGGGAAGACATCCGTGATGTCGATTTGCGTGCAGAAGATTTTTTTGCAGCAGATTTCTTGGCAGTGGATTTCTTTGTTGCAGATTTCTTAGCGGCGGATTTCTTTGCGGCCTTCTTGGAAGGAACTTTAGCACCGCTTGCTCGTGCTTCACTGATTCCGATCGCGATAGCTTGTTTGCGGCTGGTGACTTTGCGACCGGAGCTGGATTTGAGGTCACCTTCTTTGTATTCGTGCATTACTTTATGCACTTTGTCTTCTGCTTTTTTGGAGTACTTGGCCATGGTTAAATGGATTTAAAATGAAAGCCATGGAATCGCTCCCAGTGCTTAAAAAATAAACCGCAGATAATGGAAAAAGTTGATGAAAGAATGCCTTACAAATGACGTTCAGCATGATACGATGATCTTACCAAGGGTCCACTTTCAACGAAAGCAAATCCGCGCTTCATTCCTTCTTCTTTATACATGGCAAAAACATCCGGGTGGATGAATTCAGCCACGGCTAAATGCATCGGTGTAGGCTGGAGATATTGACCGATAGTGAGGACATCGCATCCATGTGCCCGGAGATCATCCATCGCCTGCAACATTTCATCCTGCGTTTCTCCAAGGCCAACCATGATACCAGACTTGGTACGTTTGCCATAATCCTTGGTGCGCTGTATCTGCTCGAGGCTGCGTTCATATTTTGCCTGCGGACGAACGAGACGATACAACCTCGGCACCGTTTCCATATTGTGCGAAACAACTTCCTGGCCTGCTTCAATCATCCTTATTAATGCATCCCAATTCGATTTAACATCGGGTATCAAAGTTTCGATAGTGGTTTCCGGAGAAAGTACTTTGACTTGTGTAACGGTTTGATACCAAATCTCTGCACCACGATCTTTGAGTTCGTCGCGATTGACAGAAGTGATTACGGCATGTTTGACTTTCATGAGGAAAATAGCTTCTGCCACACGACGAGGTTCATCCTCATCATACTCATTTGGCCTACCCGTTTTGACAGCACAAAACGAACAAGAACGGGTACATACATTTCCAAGTATCATGAAAGTGGCAGTACCTGCGCCCCAGCATTCTCCCATGTTTGGGCAATTCCCGCTCTGGCAGATGGTGTGCAGGTTGTAGGTGTCGACCAGGTGGCGCACCTTTTTGTATTCCTCTCCGATCGGGAGCTTTACGCGAAGCCATTCAGGTTTCCGTGCCCTCGCTGGTGAACCAGAGACTGGTAAGTCAATCATTGGCACAAAATTAGGCATTTTGAAGCAAGTAAAATGGTTGGTAGGGGCTCAAGATTTTGAGCCCCTACCAACCATTTTACTTGCTTCTATTCAGTGTTTACCATGAACAAATCAATTTTTTTTGAATATATATTTGTAATGCCTTCCCCTCCTCTACTCTTCCCCCTTTACCAAGAGTAATATTGATAAATTATCTGACAAATGAGATCAACACTATGGTTGGCAGCAGGGATGCTGTTAATGACATTAGCATGCAATAAGGATGAAAATTCCACATCGAACTGTGAGAAACTGGTAGGAACATGGGAAGCCACTTCCTGGACAGAGGACAATGAGCAATTTTTTGGAGACACCATCTTCATTATTTCTTCTGTGATCGAATTCAAAACACAAACAGAGCGGCAGGGTGATTTTGACTGGAAGATCAATTACACATTAGGAGGACTACAGGATGTTTTTGGATCCTACCTCGTCAATGAATCCTGTGATGAAGTGACTATCACCCCTAAAGCAGGAGCCCCCACTACGTACACATTTACAATAGACGGTGACCACCTGACGATGGAGACCCACGCTTTCAATGTTCATGTAATACAGGAATATGCCCGTTCAGAATAAGTAATCGTTTTTTTTGGTGCAGGCGAAATGATTGCATTGGACTGACTGAAAAATTAGAGAAGAACGTGCGATTCTAAGCAACCATTTCGTTTTGAGTTTTATTTGGAACCATCCTGGCATGCGCCGGGATGGTTTTTTTAGGTTAGCCTTATTCAGCGCCAACAATGCCGTGAGATTTTGGAAAGCAATTTTCTCTTTTATCCTTTATCTTTTCACTTAAAATAATGCCACACATTAAACTCCGGGATGATCTCTATGGCATCACAAGCCTTTTGGATTTTCGAAAAGAAATGGCTGCCCCTCTCTGTGAGCTTACTCATGTATTGCTCCGCGGTGAATCTGGTTTGACCCATTCCGAACGTGAATTGATAGCAGCCTATGTGTCTGCTTTAAATGATTGTGTTTTTTGTTCCTCTGCGCATACAGCAGCAACGTGTGCACTGCCTGGTGGTGAAGAAACCGGTATGCAACCTATGCGGAAAACCGTCGATGAACTAAAAATATCAACTAAATTGAAAAGCCTTTTGCATATAGCGGCTAAAGTGCAACAAGGAGGAATGCATGTGCAACCTGCCGATATTGATAAAGCAAAAGAGAATGGCGCCACAGATCTTGAAATTCATGACACCGTATTGATTGCAGCATTATTTTGCCTGTACAATCGATATGTTGACGGCCTGGCAACCCGGAGACCCAACGATACGGAATTTTATTCCGCGCTGGGACAACGTCTTTCTCAACGAGGCTATACCATGCCTGCTGATGGATATCACACCCTGAATTATCAGAAAATAATTTAATCCCAAAATTGAAAATTCCAAAATCCAAAATCCAAATCCCAGAATCAAAAATCCAAAATCCAAAATCATTCAAATGCCTTACATCAACACCAACAACGATATCCCCGGAATACGTGGGTTAATGGAATTCAGGCCTGAAGTAGCGAAAGCCCTGAATGCCTTAGCGGAAGCATTACTGGTAGAGGATAATTCATTGACGCGAAGCGAACGTGAATTGATTGCTTCTTTTGTTTCGTCAAGAAATGAATGCTTGTTTTGCATGACGACTCACGGAGCGATTGCGGCTCATCTTCCGGGATGTGATGATGAACTCGTAAAAGATGTTTGGGCAGATTATAAGCAGGCAGCTCTTTCTGACAAAATGAAAGCCCTGCTTCATATTGCTGACCAGGTGCGCTTAGGAGGCTTAAATGTGACGGAAGACGATATTGCAGCGGCCAGGGATCTTGGCGCTACTGATTTTGAAATTCATGATACTGTTTTGATTGCTGCCGGTTTCTGTATGTTCAATCGCTATGTCGATGGCCTCGGAGCTACGGCTCCCGATGATCCGGTATTTTATAAAAAAGTCGGCGAACAACGTGCTAAAGAAGGATACCTGACTAAATCTGTTTTGGTAAAATAGTATGAATGAAAAAAGCCATTCCCGTAAAAACGGGAATGGCTCTATATCTCGAATAATTAAAAATTAATCGAGTTTGGCAAACCCATAGCATAAGCCAAGGGTCAATTGTATCACACGGGGTTTAACGGGATCCCCTTCATTGAAGTTCTTAGCGCGGATATCACTCAACCCGATGAAAGAACGCAGGTCGGTATTTAACCAGATCCTGGATCCAACACGATAATTAAATCCAAGTCCACCAGTGGCAGCTATCAGGAATTTGTTGAAGTAATCATCATTGTTGTTGAGTTCGTTGACTGTTCCACCCAGGTAGAATTCAGGAGCAATACCGACATAAACTTTAGGACGGAAGCGCTCACCTAATTCGCCAAAGAAATAGTCATAGTAAAATGGCACCTGTAGATAACGAAGTTTATATTCATTAAAAGGAGCTTTGTAGCCTTCCACTGAATACAATAAATCCAGGGTCAATCCGGAATTTTCATTCAGGCTGTAAGTAGTGGTTAAACCCGCCACTGCTCCGGTTATGGATTGCGATTCATCCACATTCGTTACGTTGGCGAAATTGACACCAGCTCGCGGTCCAATTGACCAACGATCTTCCGCATTTTGCCCAAAGGAAAGCGTAAGAAACGCAAACAAGGACAAAAGGGTAAACAATATTCTTTTCGTTTTCATGATCTTGATGTTTAAATAAGTTAATTTCAAATTCGTCTTGATTCAACTCTACAAACAGGATCGTTTCCATCAAGGTTGATGATGACGTTCAGTTTTAATTGAAATCAACATCAAAACCGTATGAAATCCATATTTACCCTGATATCTTTATAATGGTTTACCCTTGAAAAACCAGAATGATACCTTTGCACATTGTTTCACTATTATCAGGTATACACTTCGGGTATAGTGGTTAAAATGAAAATGAATACAAAAACCTGGCTACGCATTATCTTAATTAATCTCTGCCTGGTGGCTGTGTTTGGTACATTGATGCGCTATAAAATAGCTTTCGTTTTTCCACACTTTGAACAGAAATATTTACAGGAAGCGCATTCGCATTTTGCTTTTAGCGGGTGGATCACCCAGGCTATTTTCCTTCTGGTTGTCCGGTTGTTCAGAAACAACCTCTCTACTGTCAATGAAAAATTATATCAATGGTTATTACTCGTCAACGTGATCAGTGCATATGGCATGTTGGTCTCCTTTGCGATTCAGGGCTATGGACCTGTCTCCATTACATTTGCTTCCGCATCATTAGCGGCAGGGTACGTATTTTCTTTTTTTGCTTACCGGGATGGATCACGCCTGGATCGTGGTCATCCTTCGAAACCCTGGATCAAAGCAGCCATCCTGTTTGGTATCATTTCCACTGCCGGCACTATCGTGTTGTCACACATGATGGTGACGAGACAATATGATAATGCTACCTATTTAGGTTCGATTTTTTTCTATCTCCATTTTCAATACAATGGATGGTTTATTTTTGCCTGCATCGCGATTTGGCTGGACAGTATTAAATCCACATTACTATATAATAACCAGACGCGTTTAGCATTTTGGGCCTTTTTGATTTCTAATATCCCGGCCTACTTTCTTTCCACCTTGTGGGCTCATTTACCAATTTGGTTGTATGTATTAGTTGTGCTGGCGGCGTTTCTACAGGTGATCGGCTGGTGGTATTTTATTCGAACCATGATCGCTAACAGGGTCAACATAGCCGGGTTATTTCCCAAACTGGTATCGTGGTTATTGATCTTAGTATCACTGGCTTTCACATTGAAGCTTTCTTTGCAACTCGTGTCTACCATTCCGGAAGTGAGTAAACTGGCCTTTGGATTCCGGCCCATTGTGATTGCATATTTGCACCTGGTGTTGCTACTGGTCATTTCAGTATTCCTGTTGACATACTTATATGGCACAGCATTAATCCAACAGTCACGTGCAATAAGAATTGGGTTAGTCATTTTTGTCATTGGCGTTATCCTCAATGAGTGTGCATTAGCGGCGCAAGGCATTGCTGCCTTTAGTTACAATGTGGTACCGGGAGTAAATGAAGCATTATTTGTCATTGCCTTGATACTGTTGACAAGCGCCATGACTTTGGCAACTGCCCAGTGGAGCAAAAAGGCAGGCTGACAGGAATCATCTTCCTCGTGGATACCGGTCATTTTATAGCGGATTTTATCGCCCGTAATTAGAGCTAAATTATTACGGCTATGAAAAAATCTGCTTTCTATTTCACACTCCTGGTTCTTGCGGGAATGGCTTGCAAGCAAGCTGAACAACCATCCACTTCTCCTGGTGCCGGTGCCGTTCAAACTGCATTGGGTCAATCAGGTGTCAAAGACGATATCTCCAATCCGAATGTTGTGCAGGTGGCGGTAGGCAGCAAGGAACATACTACACTGGTCACTGCTGTGAAAACTGCTTCGCTGGTCGATGTGTTGTCCAATGCAGGGCCATTCACGGTCTTTGCTCCTACGAATGCTGCTTTTGACAAATTACCTGCAGGAACAGTTGAAGGTTTATTGAAACCTGATCAGAAAGATGCTTTATCCAATATCCTGGAATACCATGTTTATGTCGGTGTCATCAAAACAGATGCGATGCGGGATGGACAAGTCCTCAATGAGGTCAACGGGAAGAACCTCACCCTGAATGTCAAAGATGGAAAAGTGATGATCAATGGAAAAGCCAACATCATTGCTTCCGTTCCTGCTTCAAACGGTATCATCCACGTGATTGACGAGGTGCTCTTACCTCCTCAATAAGCAAAGAAAAAAGATTAATTTCTTGGTTTTTATTACCCAATAGGCTAGAGAATTATTGTAGAGGGGATAGAAACTTTTTACTAGCCGGGTTCTGTGTGACCCGGCTATCTATTTAGAATAAGGAATATCGAATAGGGAATTGGGAAGTAGAAGTGGAAATGGGAGTAGAAGTGGAAGATATGGTCGTATGCTGGAGTTCCCTGTTCTTTTATTATCCGTTCGCTTCCGTTTAAAAACGGCTATTTCAGGCATTGATGCTTATTTTCTGAGATTTACACATGAGGATAAAAATTAATGTAAACGTATATTTTGAATTTAAAATTTATGTCAGGACGATGAAGTCAATCATTGAAAATTTTGAACCTTAATCATAATTCTAAAATCCAAAACCATAGTTCGACTCCGCTCACTGCAAGAATCTTAAATCATCAATCTGCAATCTTAGATCATTACAAATCTTTCCTAACGAAGCTCCTCAACGAAATCAGGTAAGGCACCATCACCCATAAACTCAAAATCCCAAACCCAATCCACGTCCCCATCCCACTGCCAAAGAATTCCTTGAAGATCGCACCTGTATATCCTAACATCGCCGATACATCTAATTGCAGGATGATGAAAATGCGCGCAAGATCAATCGGGTTCATGGCAGAGACACCGATCATAGCCTGCTCGATTGGGTATTCGGAAAACTGGAACATCAGGAACAAGACCAGCCCGTCAAATAATAAACTGAAGAATAACCAGGTCAGGATGGAGATCCCGATGCCACGGGCCTTATCACGGGCGAGAATGGCAGCAAGGAATCCAAGTGCCACAAATACCGCTGTGATCAAACATCCCATCACCACGAGGATCAACGCAATCTTCGGCGGTGTAAATAATAAGATCGGGATCCCGGCACCCAGCATAAAGGAAATAGCCAGCGAAGCAAACAAACCGAAAAACAACCCGTTCCAAATCTTCTTACGCCCGGCAGGCTGACTCAATAACAGCTCGATGAATTCTGCACTGTTGTATAAATAGATCGTCGTGAAGATTATACTCACCAACGGCGTCGTCAGCAACACTATATTCAATAATGTCAATACCCCTTTACTGGAATCTGCTTCGAGGGTGAAGACACTCCACGCCAGGATAGCCAGCAGGATGGTGTATGCAATGACAATCCTGCTTCGCAGGATGTCAAATAAGATATACTTATCGATTTTATTGAACAAGATCATGTTTCAGGATATGCGTGATAGCCTTCGACAGGCTGTGTGTTTTAGTTTCGTGCTTTAATACCTCCACCGGCATGGAAAAACGAACTGCGCCGTCCTGCATCAGGATCACATGGGAAACCAGGTCATCCAGTTCACTCAACAAATGCGAGGTGATGATGACGAGCTTTCCATTCTTGTTTTCCGCCAGGATCTTTTCCTTCAGTATATCGGCCGATAAAGGATCAAGCCCTGCAGTAGGTTCATCCAGGATCAACACATCCGGGTTGAACATAAACGCCAATGCAGCACTTACTTTCTGAATCGTACCCCCTGACAACGTGCGCATTTTTTTGTGCAGGATCGTATTGAGTTTGAAATCATAGATCAAATGCTCATCGAAAGGCGCCTGCTGGTTGCGGATATCTTTCATCATATCGATGACCTGGCCGATCGACATGTTGTCCGGGTATCTTCCTTTCTGTGGCATGTAACCCAGTTCGTGCCGGTAATCAAATTGACCCGCGATATCTTTTCCTTTGAAATAAATATGGCCTGATGTAGGGATCACCATGCCCAATATGCATTTGATCAGCGTTGTTTTGCCGCAGGCGTTTGGGCCGATCATAGCAGTGCATTGTCCTGCACCTACTTGGAGGTTGACATGACGCAGCACCTGGAATTTGCCGAATTGCTTGGACAGATCTTTAATCTCTATCATAATGGTAATGCCTGCATGAGTGGTGAATGGTCAATAAAATTATCCGGCGTCAGGGTGGGAATAATTTTTTCAGATCGATCCAAAAGCGTTACTATAAAACTTCGGAACAATAACATGGCCGGTGGATTTTGCTCGACGATCATGGAGAATATACTCAGCGGCCGGTAAGGCACATCTCCAGTTTTATCCCGGTTGATATCGTAGCCTTCATATTTATCCCAATAATTGCTTTCAAATTTGTTGAGCACCAATGAGCCATTCGTGCTGACATCAAAAGTATTGGAGAGGAAATTGTTGTTTTTGATCACGTTATCCATACAACTGGCCTGGATCTTCATGCCCCAACCGTTATTGCGGAAGATATTGTTCTGCACTTCGATGCGATTAGTGCCTTCCATATAGATCCCGGAAGTATTTCCTTTGAATGTATTGTGAAAAATATAGCTGTCGGAAATTTCTTTTAATAATAATCCATACGCCGCATCACCCCAATTGTCTTCGAACGTATTATTGAACATCTTCACCCGCTTGGTAAACATCACCGCAACACCAGCTCCATTTTGTTTAAAGATATTGGTGATGTATGCATCATCATTGGAAAACATGAAATGCAAACCATAGCGAACATTTTTGGTGGATATATTTCGCCAAATCACAGAAGCGGTTACAAATTCAAAATAAATACCGTCGCGATGTCCGCTGATCTGGTTGCCGATGATTTGCAGGCTATCACTTTTCCAGCAGTGAATACCATTGCCGATCTCCTGTTCCGCTACCCCTGAGGAGACAACATGGTTGTCCTTGATGATGCAGTGGTGACTGTATTGAAGATAAATGCCGAAAAAAGTATCATAGACCTTATTGCCAATAATGTTGACATACCAGCTATCGTAGACTTTGATGCCACAAGGATCTTCGAGGGAGGCTATACCGGATCGCTGAATTTTGAAACCGGTTAATAACACGTGATTGGCTTTGATGGAGATCACTTCATATTTATTCTCACCATCCAGGACCGGCCAATCCAGGCCAATTAATGAAATAGATTTATCGATGATGATATTTCCTTCTTTGTATTCACCACCATGCACCACTACCGAGTCACCTTTGACAACAACCGCCAGTGCGGATTTAATAGTGGTAAAGGAAAAAGAATTACCTACATCGATCTTTCGTGCAGACAGGTAAGGAAAAGCTGCCAGGAAGAAAAGAAGAAAGCATACGTGTACCCGGGACCTATTGAACCAATGAGGACCAGGTGATTTCTTTTGCATGATAACGGTTGAGATATTCTTTCATGCTGTCGACGGAGGAGAACGCAGCCATATTTCCACGCATGGGACTTCGCAAACTATCACTACTGATAAGCTTAGCCTGGTGAACATCCAGGAATGTATTGGGATTCGTAAAATCAGTAATGTAGAATTGGTTTCCCTTTTCCTGCTGATTCTCTTTAATATAAATCACCATACAGCCCAGGTCATCAAATACATATTGTCTTCCCTTCGTGGTCATGATCTGCGCAGCAAAAGGTGCATGCGTGACCGTCATTTTGCAATACGCACATTCATCTTTGTTGAGCCGAATGGGTTTTGGACCTGGCTGGCTACAAGAAGTATTCATCACCAATCCCCACAACACGATGGCTAGTGGCATAATATGTTTCTTCCTCATAATTCTCGAAAATACGCCGGCTTCCTTTAAGGTGGCTAGTAAAAGCAAAACAGCCGCAGCAATGTAGAGGCAGCCGCCCAAAGCCGGGATTGAATAAGCACCGAAATTGAGTAATTGCTTGAAGCCCAGTATTGGTGGCTGGTATGACATACCCGGCACTTTAATAGCCGCATTTGGATCCAGGTGGTGGCCGTAATTGTAATTCCAACGATAAAAATCAATCATCGCCAATATGCTAAAAAGGGCAAATCCTGCAAATAGAAAATAAAGTCCTTTCTTCTTACCGATGAGCGCCACCACCAGCATACAAAGTGAAATGCCCGCCAGGATATACGTCAGTATCGAAAACTCAATAAAATTTTCATTGTGCAGGGTCTCCATACCGATGTAATGGTTGAGTCCATTGATGATGTCCACATTTCCTGTCAGGCCATCGGCATTAATATAAAGTACCAATCCTTCAGGGTATTGCGGCGCAAACAATTGTATTTCCCAGATCGGGTAAAAAATACTTCCCGCCAATAATAGGGCAGCGAGAATAATTCCCACCCTGGAGAATAGGGAAAGTTTCGATTCGTTGCTCATTTTGTTGTTTTTAAAAAAAACAAGGGTACAAATGAAAACCCAGCCATTTGTACCCCAATCTTGTAGAAGCGTATAATTACATTTTCACTTCTTCAGTAGGCGGTGCCGCCTGTCCCAGGCTGAAAGCTATCGGCACATTGCTATTAGCTGGTGATATCCGCATATAACCCTGCATTTCCTGGTGCAAAGCACTGCAAAAGTCAGTGCAATAAAATGGAGCAATACCCACTTTATCCGGTACCCACTTCAGTGTCTGTGTTTCGCCCGGCATGATCAGTAATTCTGCATTTGCAGCCCCCTTGACAGCAAATCCATGCGGTACATCCCAATCCTGTTCAAGATTTGTCACGTGGAAATATACTTCGTCACCCAGCCTGATACCTTCAATATTATCTGGTGCAAAGTGTGAACGAATAGTAGTCATATACACATGTACCTTGTTGCCTTCGCGCACCACCTTGGCATCCTTTTCTCCTTTCGTTGCATAAGGATGATTGTTCTCTTCAATCTTGAAAATCTTCACTGAGAGATCCTTCACTTTTTCTGCAGGACAAGCCTGTGCATAGTGAGGCTCACCGATCGTTGGGAAGTCGAGGATCATCTGCATCTTTTCTCCGCTGATATCATACAGTTGTGCACTTTGCGCGAGCTCAGGCCCAGTTGGCAGGTAACGGTCCTTCGTGATCTTGTTGTAAGCAATCAGGTATTTTCCAAATGGCTTCTGGCTATCACCACCCGGTACACACAAGTGCCCAACTGAATAATAAGTTGGAACACGATCCAATACTTTCAAATCCTTGATATTCCATTTCACCACTTCAGAAGAAACGAAGAAAGAAGTATAGGCATTTCCATTAGCATCAAACTCGGTGTGCAATGGTCCGAGACCTGGCTTTTGCACTTCACCATATAAGGCAGATTCGTATTTGATCACATTGATGCCTTCATACACCCCATCGAATTCTTTATTGGTGATGGCAGTTTGCATTTTACTAAAACTGAATACCGGGATCAAGGCAGCGAGCTTACCGCTACCCACGATGTATTCTCCTGAAGGATCCACATCACAACCGTGAGGTGATTTCGGGCATGGCATCATGTAGCAGATATCGGTCAATTCTTTTGAATCCAGCACGAGTACTTCCTTCTTCACCGTTGTAGTAGCAGAGTGTGTGGCTTCGTCCCAACGATTGATGGTGTACGTCACTGGTACTTTAGTTCCTTTTCCTGCTTTGACATATTCTTCAGCTTTCTTCCAGTTGACCGCCATGATGAAGTCTTTATCTTTTTGTGAAGCATTGACTTCAAGCAAGGTGTTGGCTTGTTCAGTGTTGTAGCAAGAGAAGAAGAACCAACCATGTGACGGGCCTTTACCGGCGTGGCTCAGGTCGAAGTTCACACCAGGGCAACGGATCTGGAAAGCGATATCCATATTACCGCTTGTCGGGTCAACAGAAATAAAACTAAGGTGTCCCTTAAAATTTTGTTTGTAGGTATTGATGGGCACATCACCATTAGCATTGTCAGCAGGAACACTGAAGCGTGTACCTGCGACAACATATTCGGTGTTTTCCGTGATAAATGGAGAAGAGTGATTACCGGCGCTATTTGGTAATTCGATAATCTCTGCTGTACGGAATGTTTTCAGGTCAACACGCGCAACACGTGGTGTATTGTTAGCATTACCAAAAACCCATCGTCCATCTACTTCACCATTGGTTTGTGACATTTCAGTGTGATGTAAATCATCCCAGGGAACAAAACCATGTGAAGTATTCAACATCGGTTTGGTTTCTTCACTATAGCCCCATCCTTTTTCCGGGTCAACAGAGAAAACAGGGATCACGCGAAGTAGTCTTCCACTAGGCAGACCATACACGCTCAGTTGTCCGCTGAAACCACCACTGACAAAATTGTAAAACTGGTCATATTGACCGGGGGCTACGTATGCTTTCGCTGCAGCATCCCCGCTGACGGCACTGGTCATGCTTTTTGGTTTGCAGGCTGAGATGCCGACCGAAACCACAATGGCCGACAGGAACAGGACTATAAGATTTTTCATATTTAATTGGATTTTAAAATCATTGTACGCCATCATTCTGACGCATGAATTCAAGCACCTGGCGGGGTTCATCACCGGTCAGGTTTTGATTAGGCATGCGTACAAGGCAGATCTCTAATTGTGCCTGCACAGCAGGGTCCTTGTCGATCATAGGATCAGGATTGCTGATAAAATTCATGATCCATTCAGGCTTGCGACGATTGGTAACACCTTTCCATCCTGGGCCTACCAATTTCTCATCAGTTAACTTATGGCAGGAAGCACATTTTACCTGTTGAATCTTGTGGCCGGCTTCTGCCATGGCAGGATCCAGTGCGCCGAGTTTAACATTATCGACATTATAAGGCCCTTCGCCTCGATGTGGATCGTAAGTTGGATTACCAGATGTAGTTTTCTCTTCGGAACTGTAAGGGTTCGATTGTTTGTCTGCTGAAGTAGAGTTTCCACCGCAGGCAGCCATTAATAGGACAAAAGTCATAAGTGCAAGTGCGAACTTCATGATGATTGGATTTGTAGCAAAAGTAGCTTTGTGAAGAAATGAATATTAATGATCAGGAACGGGTGCGATCATGATCTTCATCATGTAGAACACCCGCAGTAAATGTTTTATCACTATTGATATTGGGACTTCAAATCTGTTTGCGGAGGAGTTTAAAATTATTAAACAATGTACTTATTTTCAACCAATTATCCAAGCCTTCTAGCCGGGTCTCCCTCCCTTTCCTATCTTAGGGGAATTCTATGTTTTACACGCGAAAAATAATCGGCTTATTTAAGGTTAAATTTGTCCTTAATTCTGCCTGCCCCCTGACCCCCCGGAGGGGGGAAATGAAAAACTCATTCCTCTTATTCCTCTCATTCCTCTCGTTCCTATCATGCGCGGATCATTCCTCCATGGAGCATCATCACCAGGAAACTGCCAAGTCTTTAGGAAATGGCTCACCTGCTCCGGAAACACTCGCCATGATCGACAGTGTGCAAAAAGCTCAGAATTCAGTGGATCCCATGAAAGTGATGGTCATGATGTCCAAAGAACGAGCCCAGCTCCTTCATCAGCAAATGCAATCTTCCAACGGGCTCCAAAAGATCAATGCCCAGGTCATGTATGGATTTGAATTACTGAAAGCTGGTGATACAGAAAACGCGATCACCCAATTTAAAGAGGTGCTGAAAACGGTAGAACCTCTTCAAATCCCGGGGAAGGAACAGACCGTGTTGGAGATGCAAAAACTTTTAGCCCTTGCTTATCTCCGTTTAGGCGAACAACAAAATTGTATTCTCAATCACACTTCCGCTTCCTGCATTATTCCAATTGCCAAAGCAGGGCAACATGCACAAAAAGAAGGATCGACTGAAGCAATGCGGTTGTACCAGGATGTTCTGAAGCAAAGTCCCGATGACTTGACCTCAAAATATTTACTCACCATCGCCGCTATGACGTTGGGTCAATACCCGGACGGAATCCCAAAACAGATGCGCATACCCGAAGGCTTTTTCGGACCGAAAATTGATTTCCCTCCATTTCCTGATATCTCTAATGAAATGGGTTTCACATCACGAGGTACTGCAGGTGGAATTGCACTCGAAGATTTTGACAATGATGGCGACCTCGATATACTAACATCAGAATGGGGTTTCCATGATCAAATCCGTTTGTTTGATAACAATGGTCACGGTGGATTTGTAGATGTCACGGAACGAACCGGCCTGGTTGGTGTAACAGGTGGACTCAATATCAATGCTACTGATTATAATAATGATGGTTATAAAGATGTCCTCGTACTCCGTGGTGGTTGGTTCAGGGACCAGGGAAAAATTCCATCCTCCCTTTTGCGCAATAATGGTGATGGTACTTTTACTGATGTGACAGTAGGCGCGGGTGTATATTCGAAACGTCCGACCAACTCTGCAGCATGGGCTGATTTTGATCTTGATGGATGGTTAGACCTCATCGTTGGTAATGAATCCATTCCTGAACAAGGCACTGCTTTCAATTTTCCTTCTCAACTTTATCACAATCAACGTGATGGTACATTTAAAGAAGTGACAACCGAAGCCGGTATCGATGTCAATGGATTTGTAAAAGGTTGTTTTGCCGGCGATATCAACAACGATGGCTTACCGGATATAATGTTTTCTATTTTGCAAAACAACAACCGCTTGTTTTTAAATACGAGTGATGAAAGCGGTCTTCATTTTAAAGACATTTCTGCCACTGCCAATATTGCCGAACCTAAGGTTTCTTTTCCCACCTGGATGTTTGATTTCAACAACGATGGATGGCTGGATATTTTTGTTTCCGCGTATTCAGATGGCTCTGAAGATTTACCGGGAAAAATGTTGAGAGCCTATGGAAAGAAAGATGATCCATTTCGTCCCAGGATTTATCGCAACAATCATGATTTGACTTTTACCGATGTAAGCGCTGAAATGGGAGTCGTTGAACCAGCTTTCACCATGGGCTGCAATTATGGTGATCTCGACAATGATGGCTATCCCGATTTCTATTTAGCCACTGGCGAGCCTAATCTCAAATCCATTGTGCCAAATAAAATGTATTGGAACCGAGGAGGGAAGAGTTTTACCGATGTGACTTATGCCGGTGGTTTTGGTAGCATTCAAAAAGGCCATGCAGTGGGATTTGCTGACATGGATAAAGATGGCGACCAGGACATATATGTGGTCATGGGTGGTAGTTTTGAAGGTGACATTTACCAGGATATCTTTTTTGAAAATCCTTTAGGCAGTAAAAACAATTGGGTAGTACTGAAAATGGAAGGTGTTACTGCCAACCGAGCGGCTATCGGGGCACGTATTGATGCAGAAATTGTGGAGAATGGACAAACGCGTCATGTGCATGAAATGGTAACCACAGGTGCAAGCTTTGGTGGTAATAGCTTGCAGGTAGAAATGGGATTGGGCCAGGCGAAAGAAATCAAATCACTAACGGTAACATGGCCCAGTAAAAAGGCTGCTAAACAGGTTTTTCAAAATATAGCCATCAACAAGGCTTATTATCTGAAAGAAGGAGGGCAACTGGAATTGGTTCCGTATGATCCCGTACCTTTTGCGAAGAATGAGTCTCCCCATCATCATTAAAACCTTCTCTCCATTGCCTCATACCCTGTCATATGAAATTTGACGCACTTAAAGAATTTATTTCCAAAAAACTAAGTACAGAGTTAGCCCCGGAACTGATGTACCACAGCTTCCATCATACAATGGAAGTATACCAGGCTGCGCAGCGGTATGCAGAAGAAGAAAAAATCATCGGGGAAGATCTTCATCTTTTATTGACAGCTGTTTTGTTTCATGACTCCGGCTTCATTATTAATCGTGTCAACCACGAAGAGCGATCTTGCGATGTGGCCCGCAGTATTCTTCCGCAATTTGATTACACCGAAGAGCAGATCGATCGCATTTGCAATATGATATTGGCCACCCGCATTCCGCAACAACCGAAAACCCACCTCGAGGAAATCATGTGTGATGCGGACCTGGATTATCTCGGTCGAAATGATTACACCAATATTGCGGATGGACTGTATGAAGAAATGCGTTTGGGCGGCCAAATTAAAAGTGAGAAAGAATGGATTGATGTACAAATCCGGTTTTTAGAAAAACATCACTATCACACAGAGACGGCTCAAAAGTGGCGCAATGAAGGAAAGGCCAAAAACCTGTATGATATAAAATCAAAAGTTTCCGTACAGGTTGGTCCTGCGCCGTCACATGCACCGCGGATGTTTATGGAGCCACTCTTTCGCGACATCATATTTGTGGTCCTGGGAATTTTGTCTTTGGCTGTCGGCTTAAATTTCCTGCTCATTCCGAATCACTTTTTTGATGGTGGTGTCACCGGTATTGCCTTGTTGATCCATGAACATTATCATTCGAATATAGCCTTCATCATCATCGCCGCGAATATTCCATTCATCATTTTTGGAGCCTACCAGGTGGGTTGGCGTTTTGCCCTCAAGACTTCAATGGCCATGATCGGCCTTGGCCTTGCGCTTTTGTTTATCCCGGTGTTCCCGATTTCACATGAAATCCTGATTGTCTCCATATTCGGTGGCTTCTTTATCGGTCTGGGCATCGGCCTGGGTATGCATGGAGGTTGTGCGCTGGATGGAATTGAAATCCTTGCTTCATACACCTGGAAGCGGCTTGGTTTTTCCCTGAGTGAAATTATTCTTGGAATGAACGTCATCATCTTCACCATATCAGCTATTTACTTTGGTTGGGAAAAAGCATTTCTTTCGATGCTGACTTATTTCATTGCGAGCAAGACGATTGATTATGTAGTGGAAGGTATTGAAGAATATACCGGCGTGACTATTGTATCCGCTGGTAAAAGTGATGAGATCAAAGAATACCTCGTAGAGCAATTAGGCAGAGGTATTACAGTATACAAAGGGGAGCGTGGATTTATGAAAGGCAGGATCAGCGAAAGCCAGCCTTGTGACATTATATATACTGTGGTCACCCGCCTCGAGGTGCGCAGGATGAAGAATAACCTGCACGCCATCGATAGTAAAGCGTTCATCTTTACTTCTTCGATTAAGGAAGCTTCGGGTGGGATATTGAAAGCGAAAGCAAGACATTAACGCGGACGGCCCCCTGCCCCCCAAAGGGGGGAATAGATATTTTGCATAATTCACAACCACATATCTACGCCAACAGGTTAAATCAGGGTCGGGTTCAAGATATTGAGCCCCTACCCTGATTTAACCAGGAATTAAATGCTGTAAATTTTAGGTAGGGGCTCAACATTTTGAGCCCGACCTAAAATTTACCTACCGAAATTCTAAATACCACCTGGTCGTTGCTGGAGTTCTCCGTGCGATGTATGATCAGGCAATAACTATTACCTTTGGAAGCAAGCATATCTTCCCGACAGAAGCGATTTGTATGACCAGGTTTATCTCCTTTTTCCTTTTCATAATGCTATCCCTTTTCTCCTGCAAACAGGAAACCGCAATGACAAGTCATTCAGACTCCGATGTGAATGCTTCTATCAAACTCCAATCCCTACCCTCCTCTGAAACCGGTATCCATTTCATCAACCAGGTAAACGATGAAGGCCGCATCAACATCTTCACGTGGCACTTTATCTACAATGGTGCAGGAGTAGCGGTGGGTGACATCAACAACGATGGCCTGCCCGATATTTATTTCACCGGCAACCAGGTATCGGATCGCCTTTATCTCAACAAAGGGAATTTTCATTTTGAAGACATCACCGACAATGCCGGCATAGGGAAAACCGCCTGGTCAAGCGGCGTCACTATGGCAGATGTCAACGGAGATGGCCTCATGGACATTTATGTATCTAAAAATTCACCAACCGGAATTCCAGATAATAATCGCAACAAACTCTACATCAACCAGGGTCACAATCTTTTTAAAGAAGAAGCCAAACAGTTTGGCCTGGATGACATCGGCTTTGGAACACAAGCCACCTTCTTTGATGCCGACCAGGATGGCGACCTCGATGTGTATGTAGTCAATCAGCCGTTTGATGAATTTGCAAGACTTGTCAATCGACCAGATATTGTAGCCAGTTACACGGTGACTGATCGTTTTTATTTTAATGAAAATGGAAAATTTGTAGACAAGACGATTCCGATGGGTATCACGGATGATCGCTATGGCTTAAATGCAACGCTCGGTGATTACGATCTCAATGGATGGACCGATCTCTATATCTGCAACGATTATCATCATGGTGATCGCTTGCTGATGAATTATAATGGTGTGTTTAAAGAATCCATTAAAACACATACAGGCCATACTTCCTTTTATTCTATGGGCTCTGATGTAGGTGATGTCAACAATGATGGCTGGCCCGATTTGTTTACGCTCGACATGGCCTACGAAGAACATTACCGCTCGAAAACCAATATGGGCTCGATGGATCCTGATTATTTCTGGAGCCTGGTGGCACAAGGCAACCATTATCAATACATGCAAAATGCGTTGCAGGTAAATTGTGGCGATGGATATTTTACCGATATGGCTCAGGTCGCCGGCATTTCAAAATCGGATTGGAGTTTCTCGACCCTGCTTTTGGATTTGGATAATGATGCTGACCAGGATATCCTGGTTTCCAATGGTGTCCTACGCGATATGCGTAATAATGATTTCAACAAGATGGTCCACGAAAAGTATAATAACATAGTGGGGCCGGACAATTATCTGGAAGTACTTCATCATCTTCCATCTACCCCGATTGCCAATGTGATGTACAGCAACGATGGCAATTTACATTTCACCAAATTACCGACCACCGCAGGTTTTGATGAAAAGAATTTCTCTCACGGCATGGCCTATGCTGATTTCAATGGCGATGGACTCATGGACCTGGTGATCAACAATGAGAATTCTGTAGCGTCCATTTATAAAAATGTAAGTGAGACCAATGGTCATTTTCTTAACATAAAACTGGAAGGACCCGATAAAAACAAAAATGGTTTGGGATGCTCCGTGATAGTGTACACCGGTCAAAACAAACAATTCAATACGATGCAAACGACGCGGGGATATTTCTCTTCCGTCGAGCCCCTGCTACATTTTGGTATTGGAAGTGCAGATGTAGTGGATTCTGTCAAAGTGTTTTGGAATCATGAGTTTATTTCTGTGTTGAAAAATATTGCAGCAGATAAAACAATCACTATCCACTATTCAAAAGAGAAGAAAATTCCTTTTGCATCTCCTCCACCTCCGGGAATACAGGCTGATACGGTTGATATAGGCAACTATGCGCACCACGAAAATCCATATGATGATTACCGGGATGAAGTATTGCTGCCTTACAAACTTTCTCAAAATGGCCCCTTTATATCAACAGGTGATCTGAATGGTGATCAACTGGAAGATTACTTTATTGGAGGCGCTGCAGGTTATGCCGGAGCCGTTTATTTTCAAAATGAAAATGGCTTGTTTACAAAATCAGCTCAACCAGCATTAGAAGCTGAAAAAGCAGCAGAGGATATGGAATCGGCTTTGATCGATGTGGATGGAGATGGCGATAAAGATCTCATCGTGGTGAGTGGTAGTAATGAATTCCAGGATATCAATCCTTTGTTATTGCCTCGCATTTATATCAACAATGGAAAGGGAATTTTTGAAAAAGCAGGTAAGGGACGAATACCCGAAGAGAAAATAAATGCGCAATGCATCAAGATGTTTGATGCAGATGGTGACAATGATATGGATCTCTTCATTGGTGGAAGACTGGTGAGTGGCGAATATGCAGTTCCTGCTTCTTCAGTAATTTGGTTCAACCAGGGGGGACGATTTGTAGACAACACTTCTACGTTAGGTCCCTTTCTGAAAAATTTTGGAATGGTAACGGATGCGGTTGCGGACGATGTGGATAAAGATGGCGATATCGATTTAATCCTGGTGGGAGAATGGATGGCTCCTGCATTATTGACTAATGACGGTAAAGGAAAATTCACTCAAACCACTATTGATGCAGCCGGAACTGGATTATGGTGGACGATTGAGAAAGGAGATTTTGATAAGGATGGAGACAATGATTTTGTCTTAGGCAATCTTGGATGGAACAATAAATTCAGTGGTTCAAAAGAAACCAAACTCGAAGTATATTCAGCTGACTTTGATCACAGCGGAGATTATGATGTGGTATTAGCCAATACAAAGCAAGGGCAGGAACTTCCTGTTCGTGGCCGCGAGTGTACATCGCAGGAAATGCCTTTCATACTCGATAAGTTTCCTACTTATGATGCGTATGCGCGGGCGCAGATCACTGACATCTATTCACCAGAGCAATTGAAGAAAAGTGTGCATCACGAATTGACCACGCTCACCAGTATTTATTTACAAAATGACGGAGGTGGAAAATTCAGCAGTCATGAGTTACCCCTGATGTGCCAGGCCGGGGTGATCAAAGCCTTTTATATTGATGATGTCAACAAGGATGGCATGTTAGATTTTATATATGCAGGCAATCATTTTCCCACCGAAGTGGAAACTGCCCGTTATGATGGTTTATATCCTGGAGTCGCATTGGGGGATGGGAAAGGAAATTTTGAATGCAAAACAATTTTTATGAATGGGACGCTGGCGGTGATGGATGTAAGAGATATTCAGAAAGTGATAACAGCAAAAGGAAATGTTTATTTTATTGGGGTAAATAACGGTGCGTTGCGTGGGATTAATTTTTTTAAATAAAAATACTCTGTTAAGCGTCGGTTAACCGACGTTTGTGTGTTATCAAATTTTAATTTACGTGAAAGCTGATAGTGTTTGCAGCAATTGTGGAGTTTGAGGTGTAAGGAGGTATTTAATAAATCCAATTGCATACTAAATTCATTTTTTCTTCAAGATTTTCTTCGATATGTCTCAAGAGAGACATTATTGTGTCTCTGTTTCTTATATAATAGTTGTAATTTTATTTCATCACCTGCTCAACCAATTCACAAATCGTATCGATTTCAACACGAGAATGAACAGATTTCTTTGAAGGAGTGATAAATATTTTGATCATTTAAAATGCAAAATATTATTATGAAAAATAAACTCTTAGATATCACCCTGCTTCTTTTAATTGCACAAATAGGATTAGCACAAAAAGATTTTAACATTTGGCATATCAGCTTCCAGCATGGAATCTCCATAAATTTCAATACGTCGCCTCCAACTATTTTGGATTCCCCAATAGATATGGCAGAATCTGGTGCTACCATTTGCGACCCGCATTCTGGAGAATTGATTCTGTTCGCAAATCATCAGAGTATTTGGAATGCTAATAATAACATTCTTTCCAATGGAACCAATTTGGAAGGAAGCAATTCCACAGCGCAAGGCACCATGCTATTACCTCATCCTTGTGGTTGCAATAAATATATTTTACTTGAAAACGATATTGGAGAATTTCCACTTTCACTACCCGACTATGGACTCTCCTATTCAATCATTGATATGAATCTTGAGAATGGTTCTGGCGTGGTAACAGAAAAGAATATTCCCATATCAAATCAGATTTCAGAGCCAATGATCGCCATAAACGACACTTCAAACGGGTACTGGTTAATTTGCCATAAAATTGAAAGTTATGAATATGTGGTCTACCATATAGGAAACAATGGAATAGATCAAGATGTTAAATTTCTTACTACGAATAATTATGTCGACAATCCGGGCCAGGGAGGGCCTTGTGCCACCTTTGACGGTAGCAAAATTGCACTTGGGCAAAAAGACAATGCTTTTATCGAAATATTGAATTTTGATATTAACCATGGTCAACTCGAGTCCGATACTACCCTGTTGTTCGATTCCACGGATCCTGACTTTCAATTCGCGTATAGTGTAGTTTTTTCGCCAGATGGAAGCAAGTTATACGCTGCCGATTATGGCCATTTGTACCAATTTGACTTCCTTAACGGGAATAATATTGACAGGCATATTTTATATAGAAGAGATACCTCAGACATCATGGCGGCTTTCCTTGCTCTTCAATTAGCACCAACTGGCCAAATTTATGTGACTGAAGATGTTTATTCTGATAATGCCGATTACATTGGTGTAATTAATTCTCCTGATCAAGCTGGTTTGGCCTGCAATTTCAATCCTTTTGGTCTTGAAATACCTAAAATCGCCCGAGCTTTCGGATTGCCCGCTATTAACAAAAGTGTGTTCGCCAAAAATTATCAGCCATTTGATTATAAAGTTGACTTTGACATCGAGAAGCTAGACTCTAACGAAATTCGATTGCTAAACACTTCGATGAATGTAGACTCTTTTCAATGGGATCTCGGAGATGGAACATACTCAAATGAATTTTCACTTTCGCATACATATTTTGATACTGGGCAATACCATATCCTCTTGACAGGTACTAATAAATTTGGCTGTCAAAAGATTGTAGATAAACTTGTCACCATCAATGATCTATTGGTATCTTCAAAATTTACGGAAATTCCGGATTTAATAGAAATTTTCCCCAATCCCGTAGATGAAATATTAAATATTACGTCGTTAAAAAATATAGATGAAATTGATTTATATTCTATCACTGGTAAATTGTTCTATACTTATTCAGAACAAGGAATTCAGCATATTAAAATTGATTTAAAAGGACTTCCAAGTCAGATGTACATAGTCAAAATAATGATTAATAAAAATGTGTATTTAGAAAAGATTATTAAAATCTAGACATTATTACAGGATTTATAGTTTTTATCAATATACAATCCCTTTTGCCTTACCATCGGTAATATGCAGCACAGCTGGATAAGAATTATTGTATTTCGTACTGGTAGAATCTCCATCTACGGCTAAAACAAGGTTGAAGGAAATTTTTAAAGCAAGGGTTTCGTGATCAGCTACTTCAACTTTAACATAACTTCCATTGCCTGGAATTACTTGATATTGATCTTCCTGGACATCATATGCAAGCTCGTAAACATTTAAGTATATCCTTAGCTTGGACAACGCATTTGTATCCGGCAACGAAATAGAGTCTTCTTTGAATGGAAGACCGCTAAAGACCAAGGCATCGTAAAACGCATCATGTGCAACCAAGCCATATAGATCAATAAATAAAAGAGAATCCATAGGAGGAGACCAGCTTTGAAAACTAAACGAGTTGGGATGTAAATCCCACGAAAGGCCATTAAGTTTAGCGCTACTTGTACATCCTGGGCATAAATCCTTTATGACAAATTCTTCCTTGCAATGCGAGAATAAGAATATTGATAGCAGGACCAGGGAATATTTCACACTGAATTATTTAACTGTTTCAAATACTAATCGACAAGAATTGATTTGAAAATCACCAACCTCATTAACTCCAGCCTGCAAATACATCAGACATCGGAAAATGTCGTCAATACCAAACACACCCATTTTCTGTAAATGCTTTTAAAATTGAATAGAACAAAATACCACATTCTCCCCTTAGTTTATTTGTGAAAAGTTAGGTAAGGCGACAATTCTATAATAAACCAAAAATCTTTATTGTAAAATAAGCGAAGTCTCTTTTCGTTCATATATCGAAGATGAAAATGAATCCCTGCACCAGCCTGCCTTTGCTGTTAATATGGTTATTCCTTTTCCTTTCTTTAAATGTCTCAGCCCAACTCAACAAAGGCAACTACAACTTCCGCCAGTTTGAATCCAAGGACTATTATTTCGGGCTCACCTTCGGCTATAATCAAACGAACCTGGCCATTGCCCATTCCCACTCTTTTATTTTGAATGATACTTATAAGATTTCTAATGGCGTTTCCGGACCGGGCCTGAATGTTTCCCTGGTGACTAATATGAAACTGGGGGACTACTTTGATTTCCGTTTTCTCCCTGGTTTTTCATTCATTGGGCGAAAACTGGAGTATGTCAATATTGAAGATCAGGAAGTCGGAACTATCAATTTTGATGGCGTACTGATCCAGGCACCTTTACAAGTCCGATTTAAGTCAGATCCATTTCATGACAAGCGAGCTTTCGTGATGGTGGGTACGAAATACACCTATGACCTTGCAGCTACCCGTTTACGTCCTGAACAAGGCAACAGAATTGTCCGTTTGTCTCCTCACGATTTTGCTGTAGAAGTGGGGGCCGGATTTCAATTCTTTTTCCCCTTCTTCATTTTTTCCCCGGAGATTAAATATTCGCAAGGCATCAGCAATCAACTGCTCTACAACAATCATTTGATGGAATCCAAGGTGATTGAAAAGCTATTTTCGAAGACTTGGACGATTAGTTTGAATTTTGAGGGCTAGGAAAGATGATTTGATAAGTTGGCAAAGGAATGATTTAGCTTTAAAAATACATGGAAAGGCTTCTTCTATTAATGCTGCTTTTATTCAATCTCTCTTGTAAAAAAGAGGATCCAATTACTTTTGAAGATGAGTGCCCTGCCTGCACTTCTATGATTAACTTAAATGGGAGCGATTGGTCTTCCAAACCTCTAAACGCCTATTACCAAATTGAAAACTCAAAGGACACCTTCTTTACAATAGGAATTGATGAAATGAATCCTGTACATGATAATTACAGGGATCATTTACTATTCTGGCAGATTCCATTCCAGGAAGGCGAATATCCTTTTGACTCTATTAGTAATATTGATCTGGATGGAGATGTTGAATTTATAGTCTTCGAAGGTGGGTATGATTCTCCTTCCGCGTATTATCTCCCCGTTTTCAATGGAGAAAGTGTTATTACTGTTGATCATGTTAACCCCAGCACAGGAGAAGTTGAAATCAGTTTTGATCTTTTTCTATATCCCTTTGGATCGCCATTCAACCCTTCTAATAATTCAACTTATTCCAACCTTATAGAAATACATGGCACAGCGTATGGAATTTTGAAGGTTCATTAGAAAACTTGCGGAACGTGGTGGGAAAAATTGCCGAGATTAGGTATGATGCCATTCGGAATTTAATATCTCCCATTCAGGGGAATAGTTCGCCATACAAGAGGTAAACCAAACTTAAAATCCTACTTTTGGCACTTTAAGCAACTAAATAGTGTTAGCAAGACAAATGAATATACAGCCGGGTTATTTCTACATAGATGCCTGATCCTCAGTATTCCTCAACCTGGCTGATTTAATCTAATGCGGAAGCATCCGCACAAAATCACACAATTTGAATCCGATCCGATTCCCTCGCACCGACTCCGATTTCTTTACTACCCTCAGCTCCAGGGTCAATCAATACTTCACCGACAACAAGATTCCCCGCTTCGGCAACTCAGAAATGGTGGTCAAGACGGTCATCATGTTTGCCCTGTACACCGTTCCCTATATCCTGATGATCACCGATGTGTTTCACAGCGCATGGGGCATGTTCGCGATGTATGCGGTGATGGGGTTAGGATCTGCCGGTATAGGCTTAGGCGTCATGCACGACGCCAACCATGGTTCGTATTCTTCGAAACGATGGATGAATTATACACTCGGCCTGTCATTGAATATGGTCGGTGGTCATTCCTTCCTTTGGAAATTGCAACATAATGTCCTGCACCATACGTATACCAATATACATGAGGCCGATGAAGACATCACTTTTAAGGGCGTCATGCGCATGGCCCCTGAGGCAGAATGGAAACCCATCCACCGCTTTCAGCATTTTTATGGATGGTTCCTGTATGGGTTGATGACGTTTGTCTGGATCCTGCACAAAGACTTCAAAAACATTATTCATTATCAAAAGACCGGGCTGATCAAACAACAAAAGGCTTCTGTCGTGAAAGAATGGTTCATCATGATGTTGTCAAAAGTTGTGTACGCCGGCTACATTTATGTGTTGCCATTATTGTTGTTGCCGTACACCTGGTGGCAGTTATTCCTGGCCTTCTTTATTTGTCATTTTATCACCGGGTTTATCACTGCGATTATTTTTCAGCCTGCTCATGTCATTGAAGGCACAGAATACCCGGTGCCGGATGAAAATGGAAACCTGCAAAACAACTGGGCCATACATCAATTGCACACCACGACCAATTTCGGTCAGAAGCATAAAATCTTTTCGTGGTTAGTCGGCGGCCTTAATTACCAGGTCGAACATCACCTGTTTCCGAACATCTGTCATGTGCACTATCGTAAAATCACACCGATCGTACAAGAAACCGCCAGGGATTTTGGATTACCGTATAAATCCAAGGCTTCCTTTATACAGGCGATTGTTGGACATACAAGGTTGTTGAAGGAGTTGGGCAAAAAACCCGTGTAAGTTCATTGACGAATGACGAATGACCATTGCTGTTTTAAGGTTCAACCTTAAAACCCATATCGCAATCACTGACAAGGCACAAATCACCCCAAGAAGCCTCTGGCTTCTCCGCGCAAATCTTCCTTGCTGTTTTAAGGTTCTACCTTAAAACCCATATCGCAATCACTCTCCAGGCACAAATCATTTCAAGAAGCCTCTGGCTTCTCCGCGCAAATCTTCCCTTTAGGAAAAAGAATTATCGCGCAAAGACTCAAAGTCGCAATGGTTACAGACTATTGACTACTGACTACAGTTTTCCCACTCACCAATTTCCACCCATCCTTCCTCTTAATCAAATTCCCCTCCTCCTTCAAATGAATGGTATCACCGTTCGTGATGGCTGTAATCTTTCCTGCATACTTTGCCTTATCATTTGATTCCGGAATAATCGCAAGAGAATCCCACGAAACCGCTGACCGAATTCCTGCAATGGTGTTTTCAATCAGGATAGTTCTGACCGAATCATAATCAATAGGCCCGGTGAAACCAGGTGGATGCCATGAAAACATTTTTGAGCTATCGAGGTATTTCAATTCTGCTAAAGGTCCGGTAGCATTGACATCACGGACGTAATCATTTAATGTCTTTCGGACTTCAATCGCTACCCGGTTGGATTCTTCATTCCATACATGATCGCTGCGGTTGCAGGAAATCATCACGGATATAGACAGGATCATCAAAATAAACTTCACCATCTTCATAAGCGCTTTAACACTTCAACACTTCAACATTTAAACCTCCAAAGAGGTCTTTAAATTAAAAATTCACCGTCTCTGACGGACATCAATTCCTTTCACCGCTTAGGCCTTGAAATTAGTAAATTCACCGTCTCTGACGGCATTCAATTCCTTTCACCGCTATTGACCCATTGCCAAATGTACCGTTACGCAAATGATACTCTTGAGCTTTGTCTTCTCCAGCTCATCCATATCCTGGATACCGTTCCTCAAAAACTCCGGGCTATCGGTGAAGAAGAATTTTCCGCCATACCTGGTCCGGGAAAGTGGAGTACAAAACAAATCATCGGCCATCTTATAGATAGTGCCACGAATAATCATCATCGATTTGTCCGCTCCCAGTTTCACGACAAACCCACTATATTATATGAGCAGGAATTATGGAACCACCACAGTTATTATCAAAGCATGCCCCAGGAACATATCATTTCGTTTTGGGAAAAATATAATCGGCATATTGTTGAACTCATCTCCCGTATCCCGGCAGCACTCATGTCCAGGGAATGTACGATGTCAGATGGAATGAGCTATACTATCGCTTGGGTGTTTGAAGATTACGTAAGGCACCTGGAGCATCATTTGAAACAGGTATTTGAAAGATAAACAACACTATAGGGCCATGATTAACAAATTTGCATTGATTTTCTTACCAATATTATTCATAGGCTTCTTCTCCTGTCATGATACTGGTCCTGAAATTGAAAATACAGTCAAGGCATTCAGGGGCACTCTCCCCTGGTCAGGTACTGCCCAGGTAATTTTTCATCCTGGCGCAGCAGATAGTGTCGTATCCATTAAGGCAACTGTCAGAAATAGCATAACTCATCGTGATGATATCTTGTCTTTTATCCATGTACCACTCACGGTTGGTTCCTACCAGGTATTTCCCCATATGCACACTACTGATCCGACTCAGATTAGTTCCACTTTTGGTGAAATACAAGGAGGTGATGTTATTTACCAGTTTTTTGAGGTAGACACTAATTACCCAAATTCGCTGACTGTAGAATCTTATGACCCTTTTCTCAAAAAAATAATTATTTCCTTCCAGGTATCTTTCATCAGCCTGCCAGGGAATCAACTCCCGGAAGAAAAGTTTACACTATTCGATGGCAAAATTGTAGCTATCGTGGAAGAATAATAAATGTCATTAAGCCGTAGATTTTATTCTAATAAGGCTATGCGAAAACAGTATCGAAGTCGGTTTATATATTTTGCAGATCATTGGTCTCCTATGTTATGAAAGCAATTACTGCTGCAATTTGCTTCCTTATTCCCTTAACCGGATTCAGTCAATTCTGCCTGCCCAATGGAATAATTTTTTCAAGACAAAGCCAGGTCGATAGCTTTCCACTTTCATATCCCGGTTGCATTCTCATTGAAGGTGATTTGCACATTGAGGGTGATGACATCCTGGACATCGACAGCTTATACCCTATTGAGGCGATAAAAGGAAATCTCCGAATTACTTATAATCCTTACTTATCCGGCCTTGTGGGCTTTCATTCATTACGAACTATTGAAAAGGCGTTGTCGATCATTCAAAATCCCAAATTGAAGTCCTTACATGGCCTTACTTCACTGGAAACTGTCAAAGAAGATTTTCTTATTAATGACAACGATTATATGACTGATCTGGGTGGGGCAAACAATTTCCATATTGTTAAAGGCGATTTGTTGATTAGTCAAAATGACAGTCTCGTTCATCCTGCTGGCCTTCGCGTTGATTCTATCATGGGCACATTATACCTGGATGAAAATGCAAACATGCTAGATTTAGTTGGCCTCGATTCACTCACTTTCATTGGAGGTGATTTATTGATACAGAATAATTCGAGCCTCTCTAACCTAAGCGGTATTAATCACCTGCTATATGTGGGTGATCATATAGAACTTGTCAACAATAGTGTGTTGGAAAATATTAGCGCCGTGGACCAGGTGCAAAATACACCGTGGGAATTGTTGAGAATAGAAAATTGCCCTGGGCTTTCCAATTGTGCCATTCAAAGTATTTGTAATCATCTCACCGCTGATGGTAATGCTATCATTGTAAATAATGCAACCGGGTGTAATGCTGTGGATGAGGTAAAATTGGCGTGCACAGCAGCTATTCAAAATCCTTTGGATAAAAATGAAATTGTGGTTTATCCGAATCCGACTTTGGGAACATTTGAAATAAAGAACTTACATACCAATAACTTTCAATGTCTATTATTGAAAAGTGATGGAAGGATAATTCATTCATGGAATCCTGGTCAGGCATCGATTGATGTGAGCAATCTGGCTCCGGGTCTTTATGTATTAAAAATCAATGGACGTGATTTCACTGCTGTGAAGGTGATTGTGAAGAATTAAATCAGCCCTGATTAAACAATGGTAAATTTTAGGTTGGGCTCAAGATGTTGAGCCCCTACCTAAAATTTACAGAATTTGTAATGTAGAATTCCAGTTAAATCTGGGTAGGGGTTCAACATTTTGAACCCAACCCAGATTTAACTTATTGTATTTTCTATTTCATTCGAATTCCCCTCTTAACAAAAACTTATTTTTTAATACAAAGTGAATTTATTAATTACATAACTCCCTCCAAACTAACCCTTAGCACCACTTTTCAACCATCCCGCCCTTCCGCCCTTCTGCCCTTTACCCCCATAATTCCTCCGCATTAGCCTTTGCCTCAGCCTTTTCCCTATCTTTGTGGTCTTGTATGTTAATCTCTCTCAGAGGTTCTTGGGGTATCACACCTCCAAATGCCATGATGGCTTAACGTAAGGCAGGTAAAGTATCACGTCGTTGTAGATAGCCTTACCACATTTTTTAATCTAATTTTTTTATTGTGTCTTTTAACAACCTACAGCTCATTGAGCCGTTGCTCAAAGCTTTACAACATGAGGGGTATGATACCCCCACTCCTATTCAGCAGCAAGCAATTCCCCCCATCCTCCAACACCGCGACATCCGAGGATGCGCGCAAACCGGAACCGGGAAAACCGCTGCCTTCGCATTACCCCTGTTGCAACTCATGACTGAGGACAGGCAACAAAATCCTAATGCACCACGAGGAATCAAAACATTGATCCTCACACCGACGAGGGAACTCGCCATCCAGATCGAAGAGAGTTTCAAATCTTATGGTCGATTTCTTCAAATCAAACAATGCGTCATCTTTGGTGGCGTATCACAAGTGCCGCAAGTCAATAACCTCCGACGCGGCGTAGATGTTGTGGTGGCTACACCAGGACGCTTGCTGGACCTGATCAAACAAGGTCATGTTTCATTGCGTGATATAAAATATCTCGTCCTCGATGAAGCAGATCGAATGCTCGACATGGGATTTGTGCATGATGTCAAGCGCATCATCTCCATGCTTCCCGTTAAGCGGCAGACATTATTTTTCTCCGCGACGATGCCCAACGAAATCAATGCACTGGCCAATTCCATTTTAACCAACCCGGTTAAGGTGGAAGTGACGCCAGTGTCTTCTACTGTTGATGCTATCCAGCAATACATTTACTTCACAGAAAAGTCTAACAAATCGTTTTTGCTGAAACATGTATTGTCGGATCATAGCATCAAGACTGCATTAGTTTTCACGCGTACCAAACATGGCGCAGACAAGCTGGTGAAGTTCCTGGTCAAATCCGGCATCAAAGCGGAAGCCATCCATGGAAATAAATCCCAGGGTGCACGCCAGGTCGCCTTGAATAATTTCAAGAATCAACGTACTCGTGTACTCGTGGCAACAGATATTGCCGCACGTGGAATTGATATTGATGACCTGACGCACGTATTCAATTACGAATTGCCTGAAGTGCCTGAAACCTATGTTCACCGCATCGGTCGTACAGGTCGAGCTGGTGCCAGTGGTCACGCATTATCGTTTTGTGACTTCGAAGAAAAGGGATTACTCAAGGATATTCAGAAATTGATCGTGAAGAATATACCTGTAATCAACGATCATCCCTATGCTTTGGCTACTGCCTTAGCGGACATGAATGATTATTCGAAAAACAGGGAAGCTCTGGTGCGTAAACGCCCGGGTGGTGGTCGACGCGGTGCTCTGATGAAACCGGCGAGATCGAGGTAAAATGTTTAAATGTTGAAAGTTGAACTGTTTAAACAGTTCAACTTTTCAACACTTCAACCAGGTTGTTTCGACCCAACGAAAATCTTTATCTTTCCCATATTAATTCGTGATCATGGGTCGATATCAGGTTTATCTTTCATTTGTGCTCAGCCTATTTGTTCTTGCATCCCTTAATGCACAACTGACTATAACGCTGACTTCCATTCCTCCTAAAACTCCTCCCGGTTCCAATATATTCATTGCAGGTAATATTAATTCATGGGATCCCGGCAATGCTGCATACCAGCTTACAGACAATCTAAACGGCACATACTCTATTACATTGAATCCTTCTCCCGGAACCTTAGAATTCAAATTCACAAGGGGAAGCTGGGCAACTGTTGAAGGAACAGAAACAGGTGGATTTCGACCCAATCGAACTTATTCTTATTCAGGCTCGGCTTCTTCAGTAGAACTGACAATTGCAGGATGGGAAGATATCAGTGGAAATCACACTGCAACTGATAACGTACAAGTGCTGGATGAAAATTATTATATCCCACAGTTGGACCGCACAAGACGCATCTGGATTTATTTACCACCTGATTATAACACCACTTCAAAACATTATCCTGTCTTGTATATGCAGGACGGTCAAAATCTTTTCGACGTATTCTACAGTTTTGCGGGAGAGTGGAAGATTGATGAATCAATGAATACTCTCTTCAATGAAGGAGATTATGGCGCGATTGTAGTCGGGATTGATAATGGAGGTGGTGAACGCTTCGACGAGTATTCTCCATGGTATAGCACTACGTATCATGAAGGCGGTGATGGTGAAGCATATGTATCCTTCCTCATCAATACGCTCAAACCACATATCGATAGCACCTTTCGCACATTACCCGGAAGAGACTATACCGCCATCGGTGGAAGTTCATTAGGCGGATTGATCTCTATGTATGCTGCCTCAGAATATCCTGATGTGTTTGGTAAGGCCGGAATTTTTTCACCCGCATTCCAGGTTACAGATTCCTGTTTTTTACAAGTGATGTCGAAAACCTTTGACGAAGATATCCGGGTGTATTTCGTAGCCGGTCATAATGAAAGTGAAGACATGATCCCGGATATCCTGAACATGCAACAACTTTTACTCAAACAAGGAGTTGATCAATCCAATATCAAAGTCGTGGACGAAGCTGATGGTGCTCACAGTGAGTGGTTTTGGGCACGCGAATATCCCGATGCTTATAAATGGCTCTTTGACAACCTGGTACTAAAATCCGACGACGGACAGCAAAAAAAAATTAAAGTTTTCCCAAACCCTGTTGCAGACTTCCTTGTTGTAGAATCTTCTTCGTCCAATTTCAAGTACTCTATTTATTCTATAGCCGGGTTAAAAATGCTGAATAGTCAAAGTGCAGGTGATCGCATAGACATCTCCTCCTTGCCTTCCGGCATGTATCTCCTGCAAATCCAGGATCCTGAAGTGTACAATATTCGATTTATGAAGTTTTGAGTGCCGTTTATGGAAATTCAAATAACATTCCTGATATTGGGCGTTAGAGTTTAGGACCCACACGATACGCTATGACAGATTTTGATTGGCATTCCCTACTGCAACCGCAATGGTACGTGGCTCACGGCGGGGTGTGGCTCATCCTCCTGATCGTATTTGCAGAAACGGGGCTTTTCCTCGGCTTCTTCCTTCCGGGCGATTCATTGCTATTCGTTACAGGGATCATGTGGAAACAGGTTCAGGAAGGTTTCTATAATCTGCCATTTGTTCTCATCATGGTGATCATTTCTATCGCCGCCATTTTGGGCAATCATTTAGGCTATTGGTTTGGGCGGAAAATAGGACCGGCCATGTTTACCTGGAAAAATACCTGGTATTTCAAGCAACAATATTTGCAACAAGCCAAGCGGTTCTATGATGATCATGGCAACTTCGCCATTTTCCTTGCGCGCTTTGTTCCGTTTGTCCGAACGTTTGCTCCCATTGTAGCGGGCATTGTTCAAATGGATAAAAAGAAATTCTCTGCCATATCCATAGTCAGTGCATTTGTATGGGTTTTCAGTATGACACTGGCAGGCCGATACCTGCACCAACTCCTGCTGAAAGAATTTAATTACGATCTTACTGATGATCTCGAGTGGATCGTGGTGGGAATTGTTTTCCTTTCTGTCATACCGATCCTGATTAAGATGCTGCAGGCCCGGTTTAGAAAGTAGTAAAACTGCAGGCTGTCATCCCAGCCGAAGCTATAAATAGTCCCTTTCTTTACAAGACACAGGTGCTTGCCTGCATTAATTTCACTTACGATTTGAGTCCATGAAGTCATTGCTCGAAAAAATCATTATTCGTTTTATCCTGCAGCCCAAAAGCAAATGGAAGGCCGATGACCAGGTGTATTCACCTTATGACCTGGCAAAAGGTTTTCATGAGCTCAAGCTGGTGGTGCGTAATTTTTTCCGCGATGCAGTGATGATTATCGTGGGCATCATCAGTGCAGGATTTGGGCTAAAAGGATTTTTATTGTCCAATGGTTCTTTCCAGCACAGTGGGATCCGAAGCTTGGAATTCACGTGACTTGAAGTCGCGGC
>JADMIO011020011.1_pt1 | contig 48192 bp, 36 predicted proteins | sample 8958161 | NCBI WGS metagenome assembly JADMIO01 (sample SAMN16585339, study PRJNA669376) | soil metagenome | isolation source: Crop rotation soil | place: USA: Cullars Rotation, Alabama | collected 2011
CGCGACAACTTGTCCACGTGGAATTCTAAGCTTAGGATCCCAATGTGCTGGAAAGAATCGTGAACAGCTTCTTGAACTCCTCGACCTTGATCTGCTTGAAGAATCCGATGAGGTCTTTAATTCCCTGAGCGTGCTTCTCATCCAGTCCCTTGTAGTCATCGGCTGATGTGCTTTCCGAAAAACTGGAACTGTCATCTGCTTTTCCAGCTTCCAATTTTTTAGGATCGGATTCAAAGATTTTTTTCACTTCATCCTCGCTAAGTCCTAAGCCAATTTTTAGAATCTTTGGATTCTGCTTGAGCAGATTTTCGCCTGCTTGTGTGAGGACACGGCTCAAAATAATTTCACCAAGAGGAGAATCTTTTACTTTCTTAGACTCTTCGTGTAAGCCATTTAATTCCCCTTCAGTATCATCTAACTGTCCTTCCAATTCCTCGATATACTCGTCCTTTTGGGTTATGATTGCTTGCAGGCCATTGATCTCGCTTTGGTGCTGATGGTTCAGGTCTTTGATAGTGGAATTATGCCGATGTTCGGTTAACTGCGCCTCAAAATCCTTTCTAAGAAGTTCAATTTTCAGATTGGAAGCATCAGGGCTTTCTTTCGTTTCGGTTAGTTTCTCTCCAAACTTTTTGACAAGTGATCCCAATTCTCCTGATTGCTCATCTGCATCGGGACTGGAACTTGGCTGGCTATCGGACAAATAAATGTCTTTGGAGTAGATCGGTTCCGTTTTACGGGTCTTTCCCCTGTATATCTCCACCTTGATAGCATCGGGATTCCTTGTCTCTAAGATTTTCGCAAGGTCTTTAAGAAAGTTTTCACGTCCGATTTTCAGGGTATAAGGTGTTTGCTCCCATCTGCCGTCTTTATAGAAGTAAGAAATAACAGCGTGTTCAGGTGTATAAACGTAAAGACGCTGACCTGGTACTGTACCATTACCGGATTCAGTCCCTTTGTTCTTATTCTTCTCTTTCTCTTTGGATTCCTTTTCGGATTCATCGAGCCGGATAGCGATGTCCTCTATTTCAGGATACTTCTTAAATATTTCGTTTGGTTTGAATTTCATGTCTCAAGATTTTAGTGTTTGCAAGGGCATACAGGAATCACCTTTATAAATTCAAGGTCAATTCCAATTACGCTCTGACTGATTTCAATTAGTCCGGTGAATTCCTGTATCTGATAAAAATTGTAGTTGTTGTAAGCCACCGCTTCATTGAAGATGTTTGTATCGGAAGCAATGACAAGACTTACAGGAACAGTTTTGCTAACGAGATAATAGAACTCATTGTAAGCGTTTATCTGCACCTTATCGGTTTCGGAAACAATGCGAACTGATTCAAAGCGATAATCCGTGAACCCCATTTCACACATGCGCTGCGCGATATATTTCAGCAAGTAGTTATCCATTGATAGTGCAGTCTAAATAGATCCTTAGTTTATAGGGATAGCTTGTGGCAATTCCCAAGTCCACGTAGTAACCCTGAATAAAAGACCCGCCACAAATACATTCATCCAGTTTCAGCGTTTCATTTTTTCTTTTCAGCAAGGCATCTGGTTTAGAGTGGATCGTGTAATGAAGCGGGTGAGCTTGCTTGTCATTGAAAAATAAGCCCAGCGTGCCGAGCATATAGTTCTTCGTTGCTTGCCCCGGCACGTTGCCTGAGAACATAAAGCCCTTGCAATGCTTTATGTTATTCGGGATTTTGAATGTTACTTTTCTTACTTCTCCTGAAGTAATGTTCTCAAGCAGAATGATGTGATATTTTCTACGATTTGGCATTGTCGTTGTCAATAGGATTTTCGAGGCGTAAATAGATGTACACGTTATAGGGATAAGCAACAGCATTTCCCGCGTCTTTGAAGTTTCCTGATATGGTTGAGCCGTCTGCCCGTTCATTCAGGGTGTAAAAGCGTTCATCGGGCGGGACTTCTTCTCCTGTTCGGATCATTTTCACTTCAAATCCTTCGGGAAAAATTTCATTGCTGTCAATTTCCAATTTGGTGAAAACGGAATCTTTGAGAGCTGCTGTATCGCTGCTGGATAAATGAATTCCCGTCACTTTTTTGTAGGCTTTGTCGGCCTCCGCATTGATCGGAAAATTCCCTGCCGCTGTGATTATCAGCTTAAGTAGTTGGTATTTTATGGGTCTTCGCATTTTTCGTCAGTTAATAGTTGTTAGTCATTGGTCATTAGTTTCAAGAGATAAAAAAAGCAGGGGAGAAAAACAATGAGAACACAAAAACTCCCCCGCTTTTTATGGATGTCCGCTTTTAGTAAGGCATTACGGAAGCACCCACAAGGATTGCCTTTGCCCAGGTATTTGCAACCGGAGCAGCGGCAAAGTCAATGTTGAATTCCATCGCTTGTTCTGCCTCAACTGGTTTTGGATTATCCAGTACCCACAGACCTTTGCGGATGTCGGTACGGTTTCCTGTGTCGAACTTTTCGCACGATACCCGTGAAGGAGGCGTGATGTTCTTTCCTCCGTTGATCTTGAACTCAAAATCTCCGTTACGGATTTCGTGAGGGATCACATCGAAGGTTACATCTTCCTTACCTCCACCCACAGGAGCAACACCGGAAAGAAGCACCACTCCTGTCAGGCAGAAATGATTGTCCTTCTCCAATTTCTGCTTGCTCACGTTGCCAAGTCCGGCAGCTTTGTTGTCCGTGTCGAGGATCATCTTCACGTTCTTTACTCCGGCAACGGTTTTCACGAAGTAATACTCACTGTCTACCAGTTGGAGCCTGCGCTCAAGTAGTCCCTTCTGAATGTCAGCAGGGAAATACGGGAGCAGGCGGAGCATTTTCGTGCGTGAGTTGTTCTCAGTTGAAGCCGCTGGTTTTTTGGCTGCAACTTTTTTCAGCATCATTGCCCTTTTGTCTGCGGGCATCGCGTTAAGCGCGCCAAGTAATGCGTTGGCGTTTTCGACTGTTAAAAGTCCGAGGTCGAAATCTTCGTGGTCAATTGCTTTGAAGTCCATTTTGATTTTAGGTTTTAATTATTGATTTATGATTTTGATTTTTCGTTTTGTTTGCTTTAAATGATCTCTGCTTCCTGAAACCCTTCGAGGTCTTCTGAGTTCCCCAAATTTTCCAGTCCCTCGCTTTCTCTCATTTGTGGAAGTGAGGACATAGAAGAGCCTTCAGGAAGTGCTGGCTTGAAAGAATTATCCTGAAGCATTTTCATGATCTCGTCTTTTGCTTCGGTGTAATACTTTGCCTCAATGGGTTTTGTGTCTCCGTTGTCGCCAAGTCCTGCAAAGAGGTCTGCTTTGACAAGCTTCACGGTGCTGATTACCCCCGATCCCGCTACTCCATAGCCAAGACTACGGGCAATAGCTTTGATGGTCTTCGCTCCTTGCTCCTCATTTCCTTTCTCTCTGGAAAGTAGGATCACTCCTACTCCCAAACCTGCCTGAACAAGAGGTTTGATGGCAGTCTTTACGATCTTCATTACTCCCTTTTCATCGGCATTGATAGGAATGAATTTGTCGATGAGTTTTCCGGTTAGGTTGCCGACCAACAGACCACCTACCACAAGCAGGGGTTTGGTTAGTTCAACTGCGGTACTGCTTCCTGATTCCGCACCGGAAAGTCCTTTTCCTTTTTTGGAAGTCCTTTTGTTTTGTGTGCCCGGTTTCGGGCTTTCTTCGTACTGTGTCATGGTTAATTTATTTTAGAATGATTGGTTTTGGTTTACTTCTGCTCCTTCTGCGTCCTTTGTTTCTGTTTCCGGCAAGTCCAACTGAAGTAGAAGCTTTCTTCTCTTTGGACTTTTTGATGGCGTGATTGATCCCAAGTACCACTCCGGTCACAACGGCAGCAGCAGCTACACCACCCACCGCGACTTTCCCAGGATTCTCTTTGGCGAAGGCTTTGAACTTTGACCAACCCCCTTCCTCGGGTCCATCCCCGGATTTTTTGACGCTGATCTTTTTGCCATCCGATTTTTCCAGTTCCCTTGAAGTTTCTTCCTCGCCCTCTTCCTCAGTCGTAGAATCCCCTGCACTTTCATTAGGTTGTTTCTCGTCCTCAGAAACCGATTCCGGTGCAGTTGCATTTTCCTTTCCGAAAGTTTTCTTCCACCACTCTTTAATAAGGGTGATAAATCCCTGCTTGGTGGCTTCAGGTGGTGCTGCATCTTCACTCAATCCCTTCAAGCCTGCTTTCTTTATTTCATTGTAAGCGGTAATGAGCGGGACAGCAGAAGCAACCACCGTTGCAATTGTGGCGGGTTCTCCCAGTTCCCCGAATCCTTTGAACTGTTTGGAGGCTCTGCCTTTGGTAATAGCGCTCTTCAGTTTGTCAGATTTACCTTGCAGTTTATCCACGAAGAGTTTTTCGATCCGGGCAAGTGCCGTCTTAGCCTTTTGCCATTTGTCTGCCGGTACTCCCTTGGCTTTCGCCTCCGCTTCGGTGAGATAAGCCGGATAGATTTTCTCAGCCATCTGAAGCAGATTTATTTTCATCGCGAGTAAAAAGCCTCCGCGAACAGCAAGGGCAAGAGGATTGAAGCGCACAAGAGTTTTTCCGATCTTCTTTGCTACTGTCCCTACTTTCTTCCCGACCTTCTTAACTGCCTCCTTTACCTTTTTGAAAAACTTCTTCTTTGCTTTGGGTGCGCCAAGTCCGTTTATCTCGTCTTCGTCACCTTCAAATCCCTCTATTCCGTTGACCTGATTCCAGCGTTCCTCTTCCTCTTCCAAAAGGTCAAGCGCGTTGTCCCTGTTCGGAGTATGCCAGTTGGTAATAGCGTAACCCAGCATTTGAAGGTGTGGCTCTGCACCGCCTGTCGTAAAAACGGATTGAGGATTCTTTTCAATGTAATTGCGTGTCCTTACAAGGTGATTGTAAATGGAGCCGAGTGCGAGTTCCTCAGAAGGAATCTGCCCTAATCCTTCAAGGCGTTCGACCTCTTCAAAGTCTGCTCCTGATAGGATGCCGTAGAGTTCATCATCATGCGAATCGTCTGCTCCCGAAAGAACAGCGATAGGAATGCCGTTAAGTTGTGTCATTGTATGATCTATTTTATTATGAAATGGTTTTTCGTAATTGTTATGGTGCGCTACACAATCAATCGTATAGTTTCCTCCGTTCGGTTTTGGGACAATCACGTAGACGTGTTGCCAGTCGCCCACAGATCCATCCGGCTTTTTGTATTTGGTGATCCTGAATGCGTGCGGTATATCAAGGTTCGTGAGAATGGAACTTGCGAAAATTGAGAAGCAATCACAGTCTATTCCCTTATAGCGATCATGCCACGCTCTTGCTGGCCTGCGTAGCTGCTCCAGTCCGGCTTCGTCCAGTTTGTATTGACAATGCCAGTACAAAAAGTTCCAGATGTTCCGACAGGTTTCCTCAAGTGTCTTGCCTTTCAGCTTCGGAGCGATCAGGCGGGTATCAGCCAGGTACTTATGTACTATCTCTTGCATGGTCTTCACCGTATCATTCACTCCTCCGTCCCGGAACACTACTTTGTCAAGCAGGTTTGCAGGCGGAAATAAATTCTCGTACTGAAGACCGCTCTTGATGTCCCGTTGCGCTGATTTTTCTATGTCAAGAAGCTGACTCATATTGCTACTACTGTTTCTTCTGTTTGTTCAAACCCGTTGCCTGTTACATTCATTTCTATGGTTACTTTCCTGTCTGATTTTTTTCCTGCAATGCGTGAAGCGATGTACTTCAGAAAATCCGGCATGACAGGGAGTACACTTGCGGCCGAAAACTCTACGTCTATTTTAATGGGTGTGGGTTTCTTGGCTTGAAGTGTATACTCCTTGTCTGATGCGGATGAAAACCCGATTGGGTTTGGATTGTCTTTGTAGAATATTTTTAGATATGGTTTTGTTATGGTTATTGCATTCTTTGTCGGATTGTGGATGGTGAGGTCAGCTTTGAAAATAACTTTGGGAATTTTTATATCGAAGCCAAGCCCGCTCAACTTCTGTGAAGACAAACTGAATTTGTCAAGCACGATATTCAGCTTGTCGGCAGTATCGGAAGTTTTCATTGCGTAGATCACTCCCGCAGTAAGTACCGCAGCACCCGCACTCCCGATTAGAATTATTTTTCCTTTATTATTCATTGTCCTGTCCTTGCTTGTGTTTCGGAGTTTTGATCTTGTAGAGTATCCAGTCGCCCAGCACCTTCACGGCAACCATGATAGCCCCGCCAATTAGTGAGTGAATGGTGAAATCAAGAAGTTCGTTCACCTTGAGATCAAGCAGGGTTTGAATGCTGCCGATGTAGTGGGTCATTGCTCCAATGAATCCACCGATAAATGCCAGTAGGTTGTTATGACTTTCGTTCATCTTGTGTGCGGTTAACATTTGTTATAGTTCAAATGAATTACGGCACAAAGATGTGGCGGGTGGCAAGACCCGTTTTCACTTGCTTTACGTTAGCTACACTTACTTAGACTTACTTTACTTTATGTAGCTTTACTTTACCTTATTTGGGAGAGAAAAATGAAATTGAACAAGAAAATATTTCAAGAAAAGGCAGATAAGCTCCGTAAAAAAGCGGTGGAAATAAAATTTGATGATTACTATACCGCCAAGAAGGTCTGCGAGGAGGGAAGATCGTTTATAGCAGAGCATAAAAATAATGTGAACGCTTATGTAATTGAAGGAATAGAAAAAGCCGAAATATATTTTTCAGAGATGAGCGAATCAAAAAACATTAATGAGAAAGCAAAGTTTTGGACAAAGGGCATAGAGGAACTTATTTACGTTTTTCAGGTTATAAGAAATGAGAATTCATATTCGGACTAAGATTCAGAATCAGGTAAAGAAAAAAGGGAGCGTCTTGCTCCCTTTTTTGTTGTTAACTTCTTACACTATGACGGGCGTATATACCGAAGCGGGAATATCCGCTACTTCAATATAGCATTCCAGCTCGCCTGCTGTATATGGATTCCCTGTCGGAATATTATTGGCTACGGTTAGTTGCAATTTTATATCGGCAACGTCTGACGAATTGAGTGGCGTTATAACGCTGTAAGTCGTTGGGGTGGTTTGAATAAACCCCGCTACATTCGGCATCGGGGGATTGGGAGGATTGTAAAAAGTAGTAGCAAGGAATTGCACGTTAACCGGAGCGGGTGCGCCTGCTCCAACAAAAGGTGTTTTTAACTTAATGTAATTTCTTACGATCATTTTTCCAACTGGTTTGGCATTGAGGAAAGTTTTTGGAACGAAGGTTGCCCCTGAAGCAGCATTCAAATCGGCAAAAGTTATACTGCCGACATTTATCATTTGTGTTACAAGCCCTCCTCCTGAAGAATTGAACTCAACGCTTGAGTATTTGTAAGGGATGTCATTAATAATAATGATGTCATCAATCAGGTTAGCCCGCTTTACCGCGCTGTTAAATTTCTCCAAAGGCACATTGTCAATTACTGCCGATCCTATTCTTGTGAGTTTTACTGTTGTCATTATGTATTTAATTTTAAAAGTTGATTTTCAGATTAAGGAAGAGCCACAGGCATGTCCACAAGGAATTGTGCGGTAGAAAAATCGTATTGCACATCATTGATGACAATTATTTTGTCAACGCTGTTGCTCCTTCTGATTGCGCTTAAGATTTGGAACACAGGAAAAATATCCTGTATGATTGTTCCTGACCGTGTAAGTCTGACGGTCGATACTGTTTGTAGTGCTGGTGCTGCCATAGTTTAAAAGATTAGAGGTTATTATTGTGGTTAGTTTTCGTCCCATTCTCCCAGATGCTCAACAATTATTTCAATTTGGCTTGGAACCAAATTCCTGTAATTGCTTCTGCCCACACAAGCGTCCATCCTTTTCCGGATAGCCTTTATGTTCGCCATAAACGTAGGCTTGGAGAGTTTATATTTTATCGCGAGAGTCTTAAAAGATTCCCTGCCGTATTTTCTGTTTGCTTCCATTTCTAAAACTGATGTTTGCGTTTGCATGTGTTACTCCGTTGTTATGTCAGACTGCGTTTAGGGTAGCTTCTTCCTTTAAGCGATCTACCTCCGCGCCATCGATTAGCCAGGAGCATTTAGGGCCGTCCTGAGTAGCTTTCAGCTTCCCAACTTTGCACCGATAAATGATTGTAGTGTATTTCATCCCCGTTACCTTGCTGAATTCTTTCGGGGTATAAAATTCCTTGACGTCCTTTTTCTTATCAAGTAGTCCCTTTACATCACTGAAGATGCTTTGGCGAAGGGTCTCTAAGTCCTTTACTGTTACGAGTTCTTCCTTGTTCATGTGAAATAGTGTTATATAATGAAGTATTATTGTGATTCAGATGGTAAACATATTAACTTTATTGGTAGTATTAATAACTTTTATGTTATTTATTTGACTTTTTTATTACTTTTGTAATACAATTCAAATTATGTACAACAGTTTCAAATAATTAAACCTTAATTAAAACTTGAATTATATGAAGCCGCCAATTCAAAACATTCAGCGCATTCGTGAGTCAAAAAATCTTAGCAGGGAGTTCGTAGCAGACAAATTAAAGCTGACAGAAAATAATTACGGGAAGATCGAGCGCGGAGAAATCGGAATTACTTTAGACAGGATATACGAGCTTGCAGCAATATTCTCTGTTTCTCCTGAGGAAATGTTGTCTATCGGTAAAACCAAAAAGGGAAATGTCACTTATGTTCCAATTGAGGCGCAGGCAGGATTTTTGACCGGACTTACCCAGGAATACATAGGGGATTTTAAAACGTATCACCTCCCCTTCATTGAGGGAAATGATCTCTACATGATAGATGCGAAGGGAGATAGTATGCTTCCAACAATCTCACACGGAGATCACATCATCATTGAACAGGTAGTGGATTTAAAAATACTCCGCTATGGCCGCCCACACGTGATTATTGCAAAAGAAGGTCCAGTCATTAAAAGAATCTACCGTCACGCAAGTAACAAAAAATACATTCTGAAATCAGATAATGATACCTACGAGCCGTATGAAATCGACAAGGATGATATACTTAGCATGTGGTTGGTAAGAGACTATAAGATCACAAGTCTCTTCCCCAAAAATCCTTCCGTAATCAATGAAAACATTAGGAAAAAAGCATGAAAAACAGCTCGAAAAAGGTACTTTTGCAACAGTCAATTGCCAACACGATCAAATCAAACAGATAGAGTTTTAGATGCCAAAAGTTTGGAACATAGGTAATACAACCGTCAGGAATCCCAAGCGTATTGAAAACGCCTTGCGAGTTTTTGTGCAGGAGGGGTTTTCAGGAAATGTTAAAGGTGCTGAAATGGAGCAACGGCTACACTTAATGCTTAAGGAGCGCGGTGTATTAGAATTTGAAGGTGAACCTTCGGACTTGAATGGCAGGAAATGGAGAGCTGCATTTTACCAATTAGGTTTTATAAGCGATGATAAGTACAAAATAAATTCTGAAACACTATCCGTTGAACAGCTATTTACCCAATTAGGAGAAAGTGGAATTGATAAACCATATCAGGTAACGCTTGCAGGAAAAAAACTTATCGAAGCTAAATCGGTTCCAGAGATTGAAGACATATACTTAAGGCAATTTGTTTGTTATGAGTTACCAAATTCACTTGAGCCAAGCTATACAGGTGGGAAATTAAAGCCATTTATTTTATTCCTCCAAATCTTGCGCGATCTTCAAAAACGCGGACATGAGGGATTAAATAAATTTGAAACAGGTCTTTTTCTTCAGTTGTTTCAAGATCATACCAAAGAATTACAAAAAGGGATCATAGATGAAATAATTGCGTATAGAAATAAGCTGGGAAAATGTAAGAATGTCAAAGAGATTAAATTACTACGAAATAGCTATCTAAAGAAATTAGAAGATACGAGTGGGATAAACCCTCTTTCTGTTGTCAATGACTATTCTGACACAACATTTAGGTACTTTAATCTTTCGGGGCTTTTTACAAGAAAAGAAGAAACTATTGTAATCCGGGATAATAAAATACCATTTGTTGATAAGCTACTGGAATCAGAACCAAAATTCCTTTACACGGAAAATCCAATCACTTACTTTCAACATTTCTATAATAACACTTACCCACTTCCGATTGATGTGAAAGAATTCGCTCTTCAGGAAGTGACAATTCTTAAGGAAGGCATAAGGGATAAAAGTCATTTATTATTTAAGGAAGCAAGCACTTTAACCAGCCGTAGTGATCTTGCACTCATCCAGAGCGTGAGACACCGATTGATTATTTACAATGGATGGGAACGAGAAGAAGATTATGCAGCTCAACAGCAATCTCAAGAAGCAATTACGGATACATTGCGCTATCTTAAAACCTTAAATGGAGAGGCCGTAATGGATAAGCCGGAAATTGATGATAAACCGGCATATCTTGAATGGGCAGTTTGGCGGTGCTTCCTTTCAATTGATGAAATTGTCTCCAAGGTGCATGAAACAAGGCGTTTCCCAGTAGACCAAGATTTCATGCCAAGAAATACAGCTCCAGGCGGTGGATCAGATTTATTATTTGAATTTGAAAATTATGTTCTTGCAGTTGAAGTAACTCTCACTTTTTCCCACCGTCAAATGGCTGTGGAAAGCGAACCGGTGAAAAGACATACCGTACAATACAAGCAGGCTTTTCCTGGCAAGGAGGTTTACTGCATTTTTATTGCCCCAAAAATTGATAATAATGTTGCCGAAAATTTCCGTAGTGGGGTATGGTATAATGGGGATGCTGAGGAATTCGTCAATATAATTCCGATAAACCTAAGTGATTTTAATAAGTCAATAGAAGTTTTATTAAAGAGAAAATATCGCAATTCAGATTATAGGGCTTTTCTGGACAGATGCTTGTCGTTTCGCACGGTTAGAACACCGCAGTGGAAAGAAAAAATTAGCAGAGAAGTTGATGAATGGGCAAAGCAAATCATGGCAAGAAAAGAAGGCTGAAAATAAACACTGAAAGCTTATCTTTGCACTGCTTTCGGAATATGTGGTAACTACGTAAGGTCCTGTAGTTCAATTGGATAGAACACTGGTTTCCTAAACCGGCAATCCCAGTTCGATTCTGGGCGGGACTACTAAAAAATGAAAGTCGTTGACAATTAATTGCTGAATGATTGTAGTGAAAAATAAAGCGGAGAAAATAAAACCATTTTTAAAATGGGCGGGTGGGAAAACTCAGCTATTGGAAGAATTGCATTCCTATGTCCCCTCCTCATACAAAAAATATATTGAGCCATTTCTTGGCGGAGGTGCTCTGTTTTTCTTTCTAAAGCCGAAGGAGGCAATATTATCAGATGCAAATCCGGAATTAATTAATTGTTATAAAACTGTTAGAGACGATATTGAAACGTTAATTGTTACTTTGAAAAAATATAAAAACACGGAAGATTTTTATTACAAAATAAGATCAATAGATCTAACAGGACTTAACGAAGCCGAAAGAGCCGCAAGATTTATCTATCTAAACCGAACGTGCTTTAATGGTTTGTATCGAGAGAATAAAAAGGGACAATTCAATGTGCCATTTGGCAGATATAACAGACCTAATATATGTGACGAAGAACGCTTATATGAAGCGAGCTATGCACTTAAAAATGCTAAATTGATTTGCGGAGATTATAAATCAGTCCTTAGACGACATGCACAAGCGGATGATTTTATTTTTTTGGATCCCCCGTATTTTCCTGTTGGTGGCCATGCTGACTTCCAGCGTTACACCAAAGATTTTTTTTACGAAGAAGACCATATTGAGTTGAGGGATGAAGTGAATCGGCTTGTAAAAATTGGCTCGAAAGTTTTATCTACCAATTCCAATACTGATTTTATAAATGAACTGTACAATGTATATCCAAGACAGGTTGTTGAAACAAAACGATTGATAAGTAGTAAAGCTTCAACTCGAACAGGACAAGATTTATTGATCTATTCTGCTAATAATCCTAAAAAGGTAATTGATACCCGTAAAGAACTTTTAGAGAATTTCCCTGGCACTCGTTATATGGGAAGTAAATACAAAATACTTCCCTTTCTATGGGATTCAATAAAACATTTTGAATTCAATACGGCATTAGACGCTTTCTCCGGAAGTGGCTGCGTTTCATACATGCTGAAACAGAAAGGCATAGAAGTATACAGCAATGACTTCATGTCCTTTTCTTCAAATATTACGAAGGCTCTTGTAGAAAATTCAACTGTCAAATTAACCGAAGATGATATAAAAATTCTTTTGGAAAAAAATAAAAAGTCTGGAAATTTTATTTCTTCGACCTTTGATGAAATTTACTTTGAGACAGATGATAATAAATTCCTTGACAATTTAAGAGCAAATATTGAACTTCTGGACAATCCAATAAAGAAATCACTTGCATTAGCCTCTATAGTGAGGGCATGTATGAAAAAAAGAGCAAGGGGAATATTTACCTATGTTGGCCAAAGATATGATGATGGAAGGCGCGATATGCAATTGACGCTGAAAGAACATTTTTTAGAGAATGTCGAGAACTTTAATGCCGCAGTATTTAACAATGGAAGAAATAATAAATCCTTTAATTCCGACATATTTGAATTAAATGTTAAAGCTGATCTCGTATATTTTGATCCGCCATATTTAACCTCCAAATCAGATAATGATTACATAAGACGCTATCATTTTGTTGAGGGGCTTGTAAAGAACTGGGAAGGACTCACAATTGAACAAAACACTAAAACAAAAAAATTCAAGAAATATCCTTCTCCTTTTGATTCAAAAAATACAGTCAATGATGCTTTGGACAGATTATTTAAAAAACACAAGGACAGTATATTGGTTGTTTCCTATTCATCAAACTCAATTCCGGCTAAAAAAGAAATGATTGGATTATTAAAAAAATATAAGAAGAATGTTGAATTAAAGGAAATTGATTATCAATATTCCTTTGGAAATCAAAACCACAAAGTGGGAAATAACGCAAACAAAGTCAAGGAATATTTGTTTATTGCCAGTTAATATTACACCATGAAATTTTCTATAACAGATATTCCTCAAGCAGATCGGTTAGATAAGGTTATTCTAACCGCCAAAGCAGTCAGCGAAGGGGCAGCCACTGATGTAAAAATCGCTGCTGAAATTGGTTTTTCAGATCGTCAAGGACGTTATTACAGACATGCCGCTGAAATACTTGGATTAATTAAAAATGATCGCAATAACGCAACTATAACTGAGCTTGGTTTAGAATTAGTGAAGGCCGATACAGATAAAAAGCTTTTAATCCTAAGAAAAGCGATTTATAAAAATAATTTTTTCAATGCCATTTTGGATTTTTTTAATAGTAGCCAGCGAGCCTTTTCCGAAGAGGAAATAAAAAGAGCTGTTCTTAATATTACCGACACAGATGCACATAGCACAGTCCCAAGAAGAGTTAAAACAATTATTTCCTGGCTATCATACTTAGACTTAATTGTCGAGTATGATGATAACTATGAAATAAATGCCAATACATATTCTAATATTAATCTTAGCATACAACCAGATGGAGTTTCTAATTTGTTTGAGGAGTACCTTTACAGTTCCGGAAACAAAACTCTTCAGGAAATAAAAATTGAAGACATTTCTCCAAATCCACATAATCCTCGCCTTATTTTTGATTCTGATGATCTAAATGATTTAAAAAAATCCATTGACAAAGTTGGAATTCTTGTTCCTATTACTGTTTATAGAAATAAAAAGAATTTTCCTAAAACGCCATATATACTTCTCGATGGTGAACGAAGATGGCGATGTGCTAAAGAATTAGCGTTTGAAAATATTCCAGCAAATGTAATTGACGAACCATCTGATGATACACAGAACATACTTTATATGTTCAACATTCATCATTTCCGCAAAGAGTGGGCTTTATTTCCAACGGCATTAAAACTGGAAGTGGTCATAAACAAACTTGGGACAGATTTAGAAAAAACACTATCGGAATTCACTGGATTAACCACGTCCACAATAAGAAGATGCAAAATTCTACTTTGGTATCCTACCATCTATCGGGATATTTTAATGGAAAAGGGCGGAAAAATTTCTACCGACTTCTTTATTGAAATATTCCCAATAGTTTACCGACTAAGCACAGAAGATGAATTTTTATTCCCAGACGGAACGATTAAATTAACTAATGCCTTCATCGAAAAATTTAAACAGCAAACAATAGTTACTGATGTTAAGGAATTTCGGGAAATCAGAAGAGCAATGGGTTACTATGAAAAGACAAATAATTTTGGTGAATTCAAACGGCTCATTAATCAATTTTCAAGTGATGCAAAAATTGGAATGGAAGTATTTGCGTCTCCAGAAATTGAAGGGGAAATTACCAGAAAAAATGTGATGAAATATATTTCATATTTAAACTCCAACTTGCAAGAAATAAACCCCAACTTAATCAGTGACTTGTATTTTGTTGAACAACTTCAGCTTCTTGCAAAAAATTTAAAGGAACTTTTAGAAAAGATTGATTGATGATATTGAACGATTTAGTAGACAAAATTTTCTACTTGATATATGATGGCCGTTCTCAGGAACAAAAATTGGTTCGCTATAACGGCTATCGTCATAATACCATCATCAAATGGAAAAATCAAACCGATTTGAGTTGGGCAACTACTTTTAAGCTCCTAAAGCAAATTGAAGTATTTGATGCTATTAAAATCAGGCAAGTAATTAGCACTCTTGTAGAAAATAATCGAGAGCTTTTTGAAAAAGAACACTGCTATATTACTTCATTTGGAAGCGAAGGAAAAAGTGGTGGAATAATTTGTTACGAGTTTAAACACACACGGCTGATACGTGAGAATCGATTTAAAGACAGTTGGGATATAACAAAAATCCCCTCGAATAGCACCATAATTTTTGTTGAAGACCTTATTGGTACTGGAACTCAGTCCGTTGAACATATTAATGATAAATTAAATCTTCTTCTTAATCCAAGCCATGATCCAATATTACTAACGCTATGTGCAACACCGGAAGGAATTCAAAAAGTAAGTGAAAACACCAATTTTAAGGTCATTAATGCAATATTACTTGATGAGGAAAATTATCAGTTCTCTTCCGAAAAATCTAAGTATTTTACTCTGTCGGAAAAAAATAAACTTCAGGTACTAAATAATATGCTCAAACCAAAGCAGAAGGAGAGTTATGATCGTGGATTATTAATAGCTTTTTATTATTCCGTACCCAATAATTCCATGCCTATCCTTTGGAAAGATAATTATGGATACGAGGATAGACATGGAAAGCAAAAAAAATGGATTGGCTTATTGCCAAGAGCGTATTAGTGGGACATAGTTAAAATTATACGAACTTTCCATACATGACAAGAGGAACAACAATATCTAATTATTTGGTCACCGGAGATCCTGAAGGGGTAATCTTTGCATATATGACCAATTGGACTGGACAGGCAATCAAAATACCAAGAAATTTATTTCCAAGTGCAAAAGACTATAGTGAATTGAAAAGACCTGGAATCTATTTTCTATTGGGACAAGATGAAATGAACCCTGACGACAAACTTGTTTATGTCGGTGAAGCAAATAACCTTTCAGAAAGAATTGTTCAACATTTGAGAGATAACGACAAATCATTTGCTGAGATTATTATTTGCCTCAGCTCTAAAGATGAAAATCTAACCGTATCTCATACAAAATATCTTGAACAAAAAACAATATCCAATCTTGGCAGTTCAAATGAATTTCGTCTTATAAATCGAAAAGAAGGTTCTATGATTAATTTACCAAGAATGGTTCAAGATGAGATGGATACTTATTACGACAACATGAAAGTCCTTTTGCCAACGCTCGGATATAATTTATTGCATATCGACACGAAAACCAAGGATGACGGCCTAACAAGTACCGAAAATTTAAAACTGGAAATTGGTGGTTTTAAGGCGACCTCTAAGCTGACTTCTACTGGAATAGAAGTTATCAAAGGAAGTGAAATGAATCCCAAAGAAACTCTTTCCCTTTCAGGAAGCTACTCGAATCTCCGCAAAACACTTGTTGATAGAAACATTGTGGAAAGTAAAAATGGAAAATTGGTATTTATTGATAATTACGAGTTTCCAAGTTCATCAACTGCTGCTGCAATTATTCTCGGTTATTCAATAAACGGAAGAACAGCCTGGAAAAATAATGCTGGAAGAACGTTAAAAGAAATTGAAGAATCAAAAATAAGTAGCGTACAACAGTAACTTGGCCTCATGTCGAAAGAAGCACGCGTATCAGCTACTATAAGCCTACGGAATTAAAATGGATTTAAAACAAATCATATCGAAAATTAAAAGCGTGCCTAACACAAATGAGGATGATATTCAAGTTGCCACATTACTTTTTAACCTGGGTCTGACTTTTAAAGGTGCTGGAAAAATTGTAAAGAATAACAAAGGTGAAAAGATTGGAGAGCTTGATTTAATATTTAAGGATGAAAACGAAGATGTTCTATTTATAATTGAGGTTTCTCGACAAGATAAAAAAGCAACACAAAAAGTTGGTCACTTTTTTTCAAAATGGTCTAATAAAAGTAATTTGGATTTTTTAAAACGACAGCACCACCTGATAGCAAAAGACATATATAAGTTAAACTTTGATCTAAAACAGAGAAAAGTCCCGGTGTCTGAAAAGGCATCATTGAAACACATTTTAAACAAACGAAATATTATAATTAATAAACTGGATTTCGATTACTTTCTATCCAGTTATAATAAAATAAGTAAGTGGGCAAAAAATGATCTCTATAATTTCCTTGGGTTTAAGTCAGATGCCGGTTTTACTAAAGTCCCAGCTATTGTGTTTCATACTGGGACGCAAAGGATTTTTGTGTATGCAGATAAAGTTGAGAATATTTTAAGGTATGCATACATATACAGAAGGCGCGAGAACGAAATGGGATACCAAAGAATGATAGAGCAAAAGAGGATTGGCTCCATTCTAAAAACCATAAAAAGAAAAAAGACGATTACCTTTCCAAATTCGATTATTTTAAATAGTGATTCTAAACTAACAAAACAAGCCTTTCACCCTGACGATACACCTAAAGCAGTTACCATTGATGTTCCCAAAGGTTACTGCAAATGCAGGATCATAGACGGCCAGCATCGTCTAATGGGGTTTGCAAAAATGGGAGCTTTGCTTAGGAATGACTTCTCATTGCCGATCGTTATTTTGGAAAAATTAAATCAAGCAAAGGAGATAGAAACATTTATAGAAATTAATCATAAGCAAAAAAGGTTAGATTCCAATTTGATACTTTCCTTAAAAGCCGATTTTCCGTGGAAAGAAACAGACGAGGAGTATTTTGAAAAAATCTCAGTTCTTGTAGCCAGAGAGTTAAGCGAGAGTTCTGAATTAAAGGAAAAAATATTTTTCGGCTACGCAGATGAGAAAAAGGGAGATAAGATAACCGTTACCACCTTAGACTCCGCTTTTAGGAAAAATAATTTTATTGGCTCCAACTCTCCATTGTTTCAAAAGAAACCCTCGGATGTCCAGGAGCCATATAATCACGTAAAAGATTTATTTGCAACTGTGGGTGCCATATTCAAGAATGAAAAACGAATCTTTTATACCAATTTAGGTATTAGGATTTTATTTCGGTACGTTCGGATTTATCTAAAGAATTATTCGGAGGCAAAAACCACTAAGAATCTAACCGAAAGTTTTGAAATGCTTAGAAAAATGCTTCCCGGAAACCAATTAAACCAAACAATTAAAGACAATTACGGAGAAGGTGGCGCTAAAGCTGCTGTGGATGTATTAATCGAACATCTTAAAAAGGATTCCGATTATCAGAATTTAGAGAGTGATTTAAGGGCGTTTTCTGGAAAATAAAAGTGTGTTTTGCATCATAAATTAATTTCTATCCCGTTTTGGCATCCAATAATTCAGATATTGTTTTATCAATCACAGCCCACATAGATTTGTTGGGCTTTTCAAGTCATTTACAAACAGCAGGAAATGATTTACGCTCAACTATTGGAGAGGAAGCCATAGAGAGATTAAAATTTCTTGAGGAATCAATGCAGCTCTTTCTAAAGGAAAAGGAGAAATTCCCTCAAATATATCCCAATAAGTTTGATTTTATCCGATTCAATGATTCGATGTTTCTATCTACAAGTGTAGCTCAACACATTATTCCTGATTTGGGAAGTATTGATATTGGAGGCTACCAATTCAAGAACTTGAGTAAAGAAACAAGCAAGGGTCAACCAACAGATACGGCTAAGGAGTACTCTGAGAAATACGGGGATGAAGGACGCGAGGTTGCAAAATTTGTTGGATTAGTTGCACGAATACATGAATTCATTAAGAATCAAGAGAAGAAAAAGGGGTATCCGGGGCCAAGAACAGTAATTTCAACTGGCTTGCGGAGGAAATTTTTTCCTGAAGACAATAATCGAGCAAAAGAGGATTTCTTTTCTGCAAATTTTTCCCTCTCAAATGCATTTATTGTGAATGAAAAGGGGAGCGAAATAGGAATAGTTGGAAATAAAATATTTGTTGAGGACAATGTTGCAAGAATTATTTCATACAATGAGAAATATATTTATCCTCTTGTTCTATCTAAATTCTTAGTTGATAGCCGGTATTATGATCCGTTTGAAGAATATCATACCCTTGAAGCCGTCAAACTTGATATTGCTATTTCAAAACCAATCCGGGTTGATCTGTTCGGAAAAACATACACCTTTAGGGAACTAAATCCTTCTGTTCTTTCCAATTTACAGATGGTTCCCGTTATTGAAAAATGGCTTGACAACAATAAGCTTATTAAAAGAAATTCGATCGGAGCGATTATTATTAGGTCGATCAAAAAGGGCATCCCTTTGCTTGAACAAATTGATGAGAGCAAGGGAATTGCAAACCAGATACCTCTCTTTTGGTCTTGGCTCAAATTTGGTACTGACCCAAACGAGCTTTTGAAATAATTTTATAGTTGAGGGGATAGTATGAATCTCAATAATGATCCCACCCAGTCGCAATTAATGCAGCTAATAGCGAAATGTGACAATAGCTTCAATCATGCCCTCTGGGTCACTAAAGAGGGTGATGTAAATATCCAGCCTTTCAAATTGGATGAAAGCCCCGCCCTGTGGCAGATCAGAAACAGCAAGCAAATTCAATTCCGATGCGAACTTATTCCCGCAGGACAGGGAAAAGTTGGAGTACAAGCCTCTTTGGATAAAAAATGGATGGCGCAATTGTTCCATACCTTAGCTACCCATTGGGAGAGGAAAACGTCCGGCTTTGCAAGTTTTGTTTAGCCCGCATTTTGGTATCAAAATAATAGTATCTTTGCAGGACACAAAAGAATACTAATATGACAACCCTCGGAGATAAAATTCAATACTTTAGAAAGCTAAAAGGCTGGAATCAAGCCAAAGTAGCTGATAAACTTAAAATAACCGCAGGGGCGTATGCGAAAATTGAACGGAATGTAACAGATGCGCCTTTCTCACGTGTAGAACAAATTGCAAAGATTTTTGGAATATCCGTTATCGAATTGCTTTCACTGTCTGTAAATGGCAAGGCAAAAAATGGGGTGGTCGATAAAGATCAAGAGATCATCCGGCTTCAAAAAAAGATCATTGAATTACATGAAAGCAGGAAATAATGGAAATACTTTGAATTGGCCACCAAAATGCCGGATTCAAGCTTTAGTCTCACAAATATCTCACTAACGAAAATTAGCAAAAAAATATAGTCCTGATTATTAGGAAGTTACGAGGTTTAGGAAAGATAAATTTGGAGTTTCCTAAACTTCTAATCCCAGTTCGATTCTGGGCGAGACTACAACAAAGTTTGAGTTCAATTGGATACCCGCCCGAACGTGCCGTCCGGTACGGGCGGGGAACGGGAGTTTCCTAAACTTCTAACCCCAGTTCCCTGCCCGACTGAGTCATTCAGGCGGGGACTCTGGGCGGGGCTACGATTACAAAAGGTTCAATTGCCTGTCCAAACAATCCGGACAAGTACCCCCTTGGCCTTCAAATGACTTTCTCTATGGTCTAGGGTGAAAATACTGAATTTTCCCACCTATTGGGGCATAAAGTAGAAAAGCTCTAAGTCTATCCTATCACAGGACATTTGAGAATCAAATCCTCAATTATTTCAGGAGCCCTTTAACTTGGTAAACACAAGGCTCTGCGGTAAATTAGTGGTACCAAAAAACATACACACCAAAATCACTTTACCAATGAAACCAAAAATTACCAGAAAAAGCCCGGCTTTCGCACTCGCGGCCCTTGCCTGCACCATCGGTTTTCACAATTCTTCCATCGGTCAGGAAAACAGTTTGGGTGGACCTCATCCCAACGTATGCTCGTTCGAGATAGAAAAAGACAAAGGAGGAGTCGTGGCTCCCTTTTCTACAAGCTTCGTGGAAATGGGTAAACCTACTGGCGGCTATAAATGTATTGTGGACATGGAAGTGTTCAACGGAAAAATGTATATCTCCACTGCTGATGATCCGCTCGGCAATTGGGGAGCCAAGGTTTTTTCAACATCGGACGCAACTTCGTTCACCTCGGTCCTGTCGGATGCCTCGAGCCAGGGTTACCTGCGTATGAATGTATTTGACAATAAATTATGGATCCCCGATGGCGACCCGAATGGAATGGATCCCGGCTATGTTTATATCAGCTCCACCGGCAACTCCGGCTCCTTTACGAAAACAACTATCATAGGCGCTGTACATACGTTCGATGTCATTAAGTACAATAACAAAGTATATGTGGCTAACGGCATGGCATCCAGCATGGGTGGCATGTGTGAGTATGACGGTGCCAATACGTGGAATTCCGTTAATCAGCCTTCGGGTTCATTCCGCCTGAAATACATGGCTCAATTTAATGGGAAACTGTTTGTTGCCAATGCAAATCCAAATAGCGGCACAGACTATTACCTGTGGAATGGAAGTGTTTCTTCAGCTCCCCAAGCCATGGATAAGGTAGCTGCGGATGGCAGCACTTACCAGATATACGCTACCAGCACGGGAAAATTATTCTGGACAGTGGTTTACAGCGGAGGCATTCATGTACTCCAGTCAACCGATGGAATTAACTGGACTCCCTCTGCTTCCCTCGATGGAAAATTTGTTTCCGATTTCGCTGAACTGAACGGAAAGCTGTACGCCCTCGACTGGAAAGGAGGTCTGTGGGAATCCAGCGATCAAACCACCTTCACCCTTATTGCACCCGTACCCACCAGCGCGCCCGATGTTTTCGGCCCCCTGCCTGTGACCGGTGGCTATAATGCCGATGCCAGGGCCAGCATGGTTGCCTTTAATGGTGCGATCTACTGCGGATCTTCTACTAATGGCAAAGTGTATAAAGTGGATGTTGCAACCTCTGTGCATGAAAACCAGCAGAGCCTGACAGTAGAAATATATCCTAATCCATTTACTACTTCTGCCACTTTTCACACAGCAAGGCCTATGGAAAATGCCACGATGACCATTTACAGTTCTTTGGGCCAGGCAGTAAAAGTGGTACAAAATATTAATGGAAACTCTTTCACACTCGATCGGGCCGATATGCCTTCCGGACTCTATTACGTTCAACTGAGCCAGGACAAGGTGATGGTTGCATCAGAAAAAATGATCATTACCAATTGATAAAAGGACTTTGATAAAATAAAAAAGCCATGAAAAACTTCATGGCTTTTTTATTTACACCTCCTGATACATTAAAGCCGTATCCCGATCACCAATATGTCATCCAGCTGGTCGGTATCGCCCATCCATTCCTCCACAAATGCATCCAGGTATTCTTTTTGATACTTCATATCCCTGTCCTGAATACTCAGCAAAACATCTTTAAATTTTCTTGACATCATTTTCTTTCCTCCCTGTCCAAAGGTGTCTGCATATCCATCCGTAGCCAGGTAAAAGGTGTCTCCCTCCTGCAATTTTATCTTATGCGTTTCAAAATGTTGTTTGTCCTCCGTAAAACCTCCAATGGCCTTTTTGGTAGCCTTGATCTCTTCTACTTCCGTTGCGCCTTTGCGGATAATCCAGATGGGGCGATTGGCTCCGGCATAATGCACAATGCGATTCTCTGTGTCCACTGTGCAAAATGCAATGTCCATTCCATCCCGGCTGGATTCTTCTCCTTCAGATTGTTTTAATGCAGCCTTGATGCCTGTGTTGAGACGCGAGAGTATCCTGGAAGGGTCTGAACTTTCAGCAACAGCATCGGTTAGTTTGCTGGCCCCAATCATGCTCATAAATGCACCGGGAACTCCATGACCGGTACAATCCGCCACCGCAATGAATTTGGACCGATCGTTCCTCAGGAAAAAATAAAAGTCACCACTCACAATATCCTTAGGCTTATACAGAACGAAAGACTGGGGAAATCCCGCCCATATCTCCCTGCGATGAGGGAGCAAGGCCCGTTGAATGCGTTTTGCGTAGTTAATGCTGTCCGTAATATCTTTGTTTTTGCTTTCAAGCAATACGCGCTGCTCCTGTATGATTCTCTGGGCATGATGATGCTCTGTAATATTCTGTCCAACGCCAATAATCGTATTATCCGGACCAAAAGAATCCTGCCATTGTATCCAATACGTTCTTCCCTCTTTATCGTGAATCGTATTGGTATAGGGTTGTTTGTCAAGCGGATTTTCTCCGCTGATGATCTTTTTCAGGTAATTGATTTCTTTGTTGCGTGCCGCAGGATCTGAACGGGTGAGCTTCCACCAGCCCATGCCCAGCACTTCGTGCAGTTCTACCTGTAACAAGTTCAGAATGGATTGGGAGCAGTAAACAATGGAGCCGGTATGATCGCACACGATCACCAGAGAAGCAACGTTCTCTAAAATGGATTCGGTTAAGGTCGTGTACTTGACATCTGCACTTTGACTCACAAAATAGCTTTGGGTAGTCACAAATTTATGAAAAAATTTCACCCTTACAATACCTTATAAGGTACTCTCGCGTCCTGCGCCTGCTATATTTTAAGGTGCTAAATTTCCATACCTTTGCTCGGATCAATGCTGACAGAAAAAGAAATAGCACGTTATAGCCGGCATCTTTTGCTGCCTGAGATCGGAACGGCCGGTCAGGAAAAATTAAAAAGCGCACGTGTGCTGGTACTGGGAGCCGGAGGACTAGGTTGTCCCGTATTACAATATTTGGCCGCTGCCGGCATTGGAAAAATTGGCGTACTGGACTTTGACAAAGTGGATGAAAGCAACCTGCAGCGACAGGTTCTATATGATACCCAGGATGTGAGTACGCCTAAAGCAGAAGCGGCAAAACAAAAACTTTCCAGGCAAAATCCGCTCATCGATATCGAGAGCCTTTGCGAAAGACTTACTATAAAAAATGCACTCTCTATTTTTGCGAATTACGATCTGATCGTTGATGGAACCGATAATTTTTCTACCCGCTACCTGGTGAACGATGCGTGTGGACTTCTTGGCAAACCATTTATTTCAGGGGCTATTTTTAAATTCAGCGGACAAGTTTCAGTGTTCAATTTCAAACAAGGTCCCACATACCGCTGTCTTTTCCCAGCTCCTCCCGAGCCAGGTTCTGTACCCGGATGTTCCGAAACCGGTGTATTGGGCGTGCTGCCGGGGATCATCGGAACCCTGATGGCCAATGAGGCGATCAAACTTATCACCGGAACAGGTGATCTGCTGTCAGGAAAATTGCTGATGGTGGATGCGCTCAGCCTGAACTTTCAAACTTTATCTATCAAAAGAAATGAAGAAGCCCTGGGGCAAGTTCCGAAGAATGCTGAAGAATTCATGAAGCAGGATTACGATCTTTTCTGCGGACTGAAGAAAAAAGACAGTCTTTTCAAAGAGATCTCTGCCGCAGAACTGCATCGACTGATCTACGCTAAAGAAAATATCCAACTGCTGGATGTGCGCGATAAAAATGAATTACCCCTTTTGCCCGAACTGAAAGACCTGCACATTCCGCTGAAAGAAATTCATTCTCACCCCGAAAAAATTTCGCGAGATAAAAAAGTGATCGTTTTCTGCCGTAGCGGTGCCCGTAGCAGAAAAGCCATTGAACTTCTCTCCGATAAATTCGGATTTCAGAATCTTTACAATCTCAAAGGAGGTGCTATGGAGTGGCAACAAGTTGAAAAATCCCTGAAAAACGACTAGCCCAAACCCGGGCCGACCTCCTTGCGTACCCTTACAATCTGCGTTTAAGTTAAAAATTCGAAGGAGTTTAAAAATTCCTCCGAAAAAATTTTGAAAACGCTTTTGAATGTTGTACCTATGCCTACCCACACCAAAAACCTCACACCACATGAAAAAAAATTATTCACGTTTCCTGGCGCTCCTGGCCGGGACCTTCGCTGCTACGGGCGTCTTTGCCCGGCACACAGAGGCGATTAACACAGTCCGCCTTCTTTCTGCAACGGCCAATGAATCGGTTATAAAGTTTAATTTGGGTAATTACACTTTGGGAAAGGTAAGCACTCCATGGGGAGAAGTATCGGTGCCGCATGCCTACAACACTACTCCAATTCTGAAAAGTGGCGCGCCCAACTTGCGTAAATTCTCAGCATCCATATTGATCCCCGACCAGGCAAAAATGGATGTGCAGATCGTTTCTATGAAGTATACAGACTATCAAAATATTGAGATCGCTCCTTCTAAAGGAAATATTACCCGCAACATTGATCCGGCAACTGTTGCCTTTGTAAAGGGAGTAGAATATTCTACGAATGCATTTTTTCCTTCTCAGCTTGCAGAATTGAAAGACCCCTACATCCTGCGCGATTACAGGGGCCAGACTGTTTGGGTGTATCCTTTCCAATACAACCCGGTCACAAAAACGCTGCGTGTTTATTCTGAGATCACTGTAAAAGTATTTCAATCAGGCAATGACGGTACTAATGCGATCTCACGCGCATCGTACCCTCAAAAGATCGATCAGGAGTTTTCTCATATCTATGAGAACCAATTTATCAATGTAAGTGCTTCGGGCTCTTCTAATAAAGGTGTTAGCCCACTTTACACTCCTCTGGCTGAATTCGGAAAGATGCTCATCATTTGTCCTACGTCTTATATGAGCGCGATGCAGCCCCTGGTGGATTGGAAAAAGAGGGAAGGCATACCGGTAACTATGGTGGATGTAACCACAGCAGGCACCACAGCCGCTGCAATTAAAACATATGTGCAGAATTTTTACACCACCAACGGCCTGACCTTCCTGCTGCTGGTAGGCGATGCAGCTCAGATCCCTCCGGTTGTATTACCTACAGGTGATTCAGATAATGGTTACGCATACATTGTTGGAAATGATAACTACCCGGATATTTTGGTCGGAAGGTTCTCTGCAGAAAGTGTGGCGCACGTAACCACACAAGTAGATAGGGTGATCCGCTACGAAAAACTTCCGCAGGCAAACGCCACATGGTACAACAAAGGAATTGCGATCGGATCCAACCAGGGTCCGGGAGATGACAATGAATATGATTGGGAACACGAACGCAACATTCGTACCGAACTGATGGGTTTTACCTATGGTACTGTAGAAGAACTGTACGATGGAAGCCAGGGCGGTGCCGATGCTGCAGGTAATCCAACCTCTTCCATGGTAACAACCGCTATTAATAACGGGGCCACAGTAATTAATTACACCGGCCACGGCAGCCAGACCAGTTGGGTGACCACAGGATTTTCAAACACCACCGTAAATGCCTTGACCAATGCAGATAAATACCCCTTCGTATGGTCAGTAGGCTGTGTGAACGGAGATTTTAACGGCATCACCTGCTTTGGTGAAACATGGGCGCGTGCCACCAAAAATGGGGCTCCCACTGGAGCTATTGGGGCCATGATGTCCACCATCAATCAATCCTGGGACCCACCGATGGAAGCACAGGACGAGTTCAACGCGATCCTCACCGAATCTTATGCGCTGAATATCAAAAGGACCTTTGGCGGAATTTCTATGAACGGCTGCATGCAGATGAATGATAAATATGCCGCGCAGGGAACAGAAATGACCGACACCTGGGTTTTATTTGGTGATCCTTCAGTAATGGTGCGCACTGACAATCCGGTGCCGATGACCGTTACGCATGTGCCGACAGAGATTATTGGAGTTACCCAGCTGGTTGTGAACTGCAACCTGAATGGAGCTCTGGTAGGACTTACCGTGAATGGAAATATAATTGGCTCAGGATTTGTAAATGGAACAAGTGCTACGATCACCTTCCCGGCCATCACATCCGCTTGTACGATCGATGTAACGGTAACGGGCTTCAATAAAATACCTTACATGGGAACCGTATTTGTAGGCGCTACCGGAGTTGCGGATGAAGTGGCCGGTCTCTCCTCCGTAAGTTTGTTTCCTAATCCAGCCAACAGCACCAGCACCCTGAGTTATACACTTGCTTCTACAGAAAACGTGACTGCGTATTTGTCAGATGCCTTGGGCAGGGAAGTGATGCGTATTGTAAATGACAAGACAAATGCTGCAGGAAATTATACGATGAAAATAGATGTATCGGCCTTGCAAACCGGACTCTATTTCTGTACCATCAAAACAGGAGAAGCAACTGTCACAAAAAAACTGGTAGTGACGAAGTAATAAATCAACATTGATCCGCCAAAGAGGGAAACGTACTGTTTCCCTCTTTTTTTTGCAGCAGCCAAAGCCAAAATTTGATCTGGCTGCTTCCTTTTTGACTTAGCTTTGCGGGATGAAATACTATATTACCTACAAACCCTTCGGCATGCTCTCTCAGTTCACAAAGGAAGGAGATCACAAGACCCTGGCAGACCTTGGTTTTAATTTTCCGAAAGATGTTTATCCCGTGGGCCGGTTAGATTCAGACAGCGAAGGGTTGTTGTTCCTGACCAATGATAAAACGATCAACCACCAGCTGCTGGATCCCAAGTTCAAACACAACCGCACGTATCTTGCCCAGGTGGAAGGATTGTTCACCGAAGAAGCCAAAGCCACACTGCAAAAAGGCGTAACCATCAGTGTGGAAGGCACCAAATACCAAACGTCTCCATGTAAGGTTGAAATTGTTCCTGAGCCGGATAACCTGCCGGAGAGAAATCCACCCATACGGTTCCGGAAAAACATTCCCACTTCATTTGTTAAACTAACCTTACACGAAGGCAAGAACCGCCAGGTGCGGAAAATGACCGCTGCCGTGGGTTTTCCCACTCTTCGCTTAATAAGGATCGGCATTGAAAAGATAGGATCTGATAAGCTGAAACCAGGAGAAGTAATGGAGCTGCACGATACCGAAATACCTGCTTTGCTCGGCCTTAAAAAATGAGCCATATATAGACAGAAATCCTGTATAACAGCTATATATTTGCATCACTTGTCGAATTCAGAAGTTACTGCATTACACACTGCCCTAAATTAGCCTTTACAGACATACTATTCTCTGCAAAATTTTAGCAAAATGCAGGACATCATTATTAATAAGGAGAAGTTCAGGTTTAAGTATTTGCCGGAATATGCCAGCTATTTGCTGAAAAATAACCTGAACGAATTCGTGCTTATCGGTATCCGATTTTGCCGCGATGAAGACCTTCCCTTATTAAAACCGCTCGCAAAATTTTCAGAAGAAGAGCTGGTGGCCATGAGCCTGGAGTCTAACAAACAGATGCTGGAGGCACTCGCTGTCAATAAAATTTCGGATCATATAGTTGAGAATGCAAAAAGATGGGTAGCCAATGCACTGGGGATCATTGATAAGGCGGATGTCACCGCAGAAGACCTCACCCTCGCCTTTTATGTAAGAAGAAAGATATTCGGATATTTCCTGGATGGCTTTACCAAAAATGTAGTTGAACAAAAGTTCATTATTGCCGAAGTGGATTCGTACACCACACAGGAAGAACTGATCTCCTACAACATTTACCTCAAGATGCAGAAGGAAGAATTAATGAAGACCAATGAGGAGCTGAAATTTTACCAGCACCTGCTGCTGGAAGCCGAAGAATTGGGTGGCATAGGCGCCTTTTGCATTAATTACAAGGATCAATCAAAAAGCATTTACACTCCTGAATACAAAAAGATTTTTGAACTGGAAGGACTCACCACTTTTGATGAATTCGTTAAGGATGTGCACCCCGATGATCGCAAAATATTGCTCGACAAAATCGACAAGGCCTACAAACACGGTGGGCATTACGAGGTGGAATACCGTTATAAAAAGACCAAAGAAAAAAGGATCTGGTCGAAAGGATTCATTGTTTCGGAACACGGCAAGCCTGTGATTATCCGGGGTATTGTAAAAGATGTGTCGGCTAAAAAGTAAAAAACCGGCACATCCGGGAAGGACATGCCGGGTTTCTAAGAGTATTGAAGCAATTATTTCTCCGCGTTAGGATTCGGCTTTGGTTTATTTGCCGGAGGATTCAATTTCAGTATTTCCAATTGAGCCTGCTTGGCCGTTGCATCCGCTTTGGCCTTCTCAGCCTGCGCCTGGGCCTTCTCCGCATCTGCCTTTGCTTTCTCAGCCGCAGCCACTGATATCTTCGCGGCAGCATCCGCTTTCTGTGCTTCGGCCTGTATTTTTAATTTTTCTGCTTCCGCTTTTTTAGCATCGCTTTCGGCTTGAACCCTTGCAGCCTCTGCCTTCGATTTTTCTGCTGCTGATTCGGCTGCTTTTGCATTCGCCTCGGCCTTGGCAGCATCTGCTTTTGCCTTCTCTGCAGCGGCAATATCTGCTGCAGCCTTCTTCGCTTCGGCATCCGCTTTCGCCTTATCCGCAGCAGCGATTACAGCATCTGATTTTGATTTTGCAGCGGCAGCAATGGTTTCCTGCGCTTTTAACTTGGCTGCTTCCGCAGTAGCTTTATCGGCCTCTGCTTTCGCTTTCATTGCTTCGTTCTTCGGTTTTTCAGCCTCCGCAAGTTGATTTTTCAGTTCCAGTGCCTTTTGTTCAGCCGTTGCTTTGTTAGCTTCGGCTACAGCAGCACTCTCCGTTGCTTTGATCTTGTCTGTTTCTGCCTTTGCTTTTGCTGCTTCTGCCTGCACCGCAGCAGCATCGGCTTTTGCTTTGTTCGCCTCAGCAGTTTTTGCATCTGCATTGGCCTTAGCCGCCACGGCATCGTCTTTTGCTTTTTGCGCAGCAGCAATAGTGGCATCCGATTTTGCTTTTGCTGCCTCTGATGCTGCACGGGCCGCATCCGATTTGGCTTTCTCCGCATCCGCTTTCGCCTGGTTTGCGGCAGCTGTCTTCGCATCAGCATCTGCCTTCGCCTTATTCGCTTCGGCCGTTTTTATGTCCGCGATCGCTTTCACGCTATCCGCGCGTGCCTGAACTTTCTGTGCTTCGTATTTTGCTTTTTCAAGTTCCAGCTGGTTCTTTTCAAGGCCCGCTTCTTTTTTAGCAAGCACCATCATCGAGTCCATTTTCGCTTTTTCCTTTTCCACATCCACCTTTTCAACTTCTTTAATGACCTCTACAGTGGTTTCGATGGTCTCTACTACCTCTACTTCCTTCTCCACTGTCTTCTGCACTTCTACCACATCTGACACACTCATCTCCTGGGTGAGAGTTACCACCTGGCCGGTCACATCAATATTTTCTACCGAGAACCCGCCCCCTTCTATTTTGAAGATATCGTAGCTATCGGCTTCCTCGCGCACCGTTGCATAATAACGTGTTCCACCGCCTGTGATGTAAAAATTGATATCGTCACGAACGGTATTGATCGGAAAACCCATATTCTGCGGAGTCGTCCAGCTGCCATCGTCTTTTAACTCCGAATAAAAAATATCATACCCGCCCATTCCATCGCGATAGCCATTGGAAGCAAAGAACAATGTTTTGCCGTTGGGATTAATGTAAGGAGAGGTTTCGCTGAAACCGGTATTGAGAGCTTTACCTAAATTTTTAGGCGCGCCCCACTTCGCTCCCATTTTTACACACTGGTAAATATCAGATCTGCCCGTTCCGCCTTCGCGATCGGAACAGAAATAAAGATATTTTCCGTCAGCAGAAATAGAAACTCCTGTCTCATTGGCGCCTGAATTAATTTCGGTTACCGGTTTAGGACTGCTCCATACCTTATCTACATACTGACACATATAAATATCCGATTGCCCTTTCACATCTTTAGAAAAATAAAGTGTAAGTCCGTCAGGAGAAATGTAAAGCGGGGTTTCATCTTTATCCGTGTTCCATTTGAAAGGAATTGCCGCCTCCCATTTTCCGGATGCGTCTTTATGGGTTACATAAATATCCTGATCGAATTTGCCCGTTACAGCGCTTGGCTGCTTGTTGGCATCCTTGGCTACCCTTCTGGAAGCGAAAAACATGACCGAATTATCAATGGTAAGTACGGGGTTCGTCTCAGCAAAAGAGGAGTTCACATTTTTGCCCGGGTTCTTCATGCTCACATCGCGGGGATTTTTCACCGCATTCTTCGCATTGATGCAATTACGGATTTGCCTGTCTACCGGAATTGGAGGATCGCCAGCAAACTTATCTTCATATTGGAAGAACATCCATAAGGCGCTATCTGGCTGATTGGCAGCAAGATACGTTTCGCCCAGGAAATAAAGAGCATCGTAGGGTGCGTTCTTTTCAATGGGTGAAAAGAAATCATATTTATCAGTCGCCTTTTTTGACGCCTTTTTCAGGTATGGAAGGGCTTTGGGTGATTCATCCAGAGAATTATAGTAGCAAAGGCCCATTTTGAAGTTAGCATTGGCATTATCCGGCTCTGCCTCCAGCACTTTTTTCCATACCTCCATAGCAGCACTGAATTGTCCTTTGCTCAGGAGTTTATTACCGTCCTCCACCAAAGGTGCCAGCGGAGAAACAGGAGCCATAGCCTTTCCATCACCCGCAAAAGAGGCAACAGAAAGGAGTAAAAAAGGAACTAAAAAAGTGTGTTTCATTGTATGTTTTATAATGCGTATATAACCGACAAAAATAAAAAAATAAGCCTGAAAGAACAGGTATTATTTGTCAAATATTGGAGATAAAAACTACGTGTTTGATAGGGAACATTTTATTATTTTTATGGCCTTGTCATGAAATATGCTTAACCCTTATTTATGTAGCTAAATGAAAAAAATTACCTCCGCACTTTTAGTCCTTTTTTCTTTGCTCTTTTACAAAGAAAATTTCTCTCAATCCATTTCGGCCGGCTCATATCACAGCATCCTTCTTTGCGGCAGCGGAACAGTGAAAGTAACTGGCGCCAATTGGGATGGCCAGGTTGGAGATGGTACCTACAATGATGCATTTACCCCCGTTGCAGTGAGCGGGCTTACCGGGATCATTGCTACTGCGGGCGGTTCTGACCATACATTGGCATTAAAAAGTGATGGTACTGTTTGGGCATGGGGATACAATGGCTACGGACAGCTGGGAGATAATACCACCACCGAAAGGGTAACCCCGGTTCAGGTACATGGTTTTAACAACGTGGGTTTTCTCACAGGAATAGTGGCCATTGCTGCCGGGGCTGACCACAGCATGGCAATTAAAAATGATGGTACTGTGTGGACCTGGGGATACGGAAGTTACGGGCAGCTAGGGGACGGAGGAACCAGCAATCGCCAGACCCCGGTTCAGGTTTCGGGGTTAACCGGAATCACAGCGATTGCAGCAGGGAATTATCACAGTGTTGCTCTGAAAAATGATGGTACTGTGTGGACCTTTGGAAGAAATAACAATGGTCAATTAGGGGACAATACTACTGCCCAGCGCAATACCCCCATTAAAGTACATGGTCCGTCTGACGTTGGATTCCTTGCCGGAATAACAGGGATAGCAGCGGGCAGATATTCCACCGTGACGCGGAAGAATGATGGAACCGTTTGGTCGTGGGGATACAATGGATATGGCAATTTAGGAGATGGAACCTATACTCAGCGCAATACTCCGGTGCAAGCCGGTATTTCAAACGTGGCCTCGGTTGCATGCGGTTATTATCACGCTCTCTATGTAAAGAGTGATGGTACGGTTTGGGGATGCGGAGCTAACTGGGAGGGTGCATTGGGAGATGGCACCACCAACAGCACCGCTGCCATTGTGCAAATGCTGTACATGACGAATGCGGTAGCAGCTGCGGCTGGTTACGAGCACACGGTGATAATGAAAAGTGATGGCACCTTTTGGGGTTGCGGATACAATTATGAGGGAGAAATAGGCGATGGCTCGAGCAATAATGAAAGACACACCATTGTTCAGGTCCATGACTGCTGCAATGCCGGTCCTGTGATAGCCTTGTCTGATAGCTGCATTATTGACACTCTGGAAATTGGAGGCACCCGTCAGTTTAATTTATTAGTATCCAATAACGGTTGCAGCGCACTGAATATAACCAGCATTACAAGTAACAATCCGGTATTTACGGTATCTCCGTCTTCAGGATCCATACCTGCGTATGGGTCAGCAGTGGTTACCGTTACCTATTCTCCAACCACACTGGGCAATAACACCGGTATGATCAATATTCTGAACAACTCGAATGATACAACTGTGTGTCTTGCGGGATATTGCGTGCAGGCTCCTGCCATGACGCACAGCCCCTCTTCTTATACGGTGAATCTTTCGTGCAACACAAGCTCTACCGCTACACTTACAATAGGAAACACCGGCCCAGGCACCCTGGATTATGATATTGCACAGGAATCTACCGGGTCAAATTTCAGTGATGGTTTTGAAAGCGGAAACTTCTCCTCATGGAACATCGGGACAGGCGCTTATACCCGCTCGGTGGTAAGCACCTACCACAGCAGCGGCAATTATTCATTCAAGTTAACGGGTGGATTCTCAAACTACTACGATGGGATCAATCATGGGTTTGCTACCTGCAAGCCTAGTTATGTTTCATACCAATTCATGTCACCGGCAGGAAGCGTCTATTGGAACTGCGGAGTGGTGGTAGGAAATACTGCCAGCATTTATACAAACAATGGCATTGCCGACTCATGGATCGACAACGAGAGCCAGGAAATATACTTGTACTGTTCGTCAGGAACCTTTACGATACCCATGACGCAAAACACCTGGTATAAGGTTGAATTCCGGAACATAAATTTTAACACGAAAAAATTTGATTACTACGTCAACGGAGTGCTGGTTGCCAGCAATCTGACATTCTGGAATAGTACTCTTTCCAGCCTCAATACCATTCACCTGATGGGTTATGATACTGGTGAGATCTCCTATTTTGATGACATCGTTATTGGCGATGACCCGAACACCTTCCTCTCCGTGACTCCAACGGGAGGCTCCTTTGGCACTTCCGGCTCACAAAATCACACACTCACTTTTAGCTCTACCGGATTGTCAGCCGGTACCTATCACGGTAATGTGCAGGTGTACTCCAACGATCCTGCTGCTCCAACTGTAACTATCCCTTGCACGTTGAATGTTAGCGGAAATCCGAATATCAATATTCCGCTTCCTACCACATGCACAAGTTTCAACTCGGTAATGACCGGAGCTATTGATCAGCAAAATATTCAAGTGCAGAATGTAGGATGCGACACACTTCATATTTCTAATGTCACCTCTTCGGCTTCACAATTCACTGTTAATTCATTCCCGGCTGTAATCCCTCCCTACAATTCTGCGAGCATCAGCATTTCCTTTCAACCTTCGGCTGCTGCTACATTCAGCACCACGATCACTGTGTTCAACGATGATGCAGATACGGCTTTCTGCCTGCAAGGGACCGGACTGCCTGCGCCAATCATCAGCACTAACCCAACTTCTATTAGTCTCACGGCAGCATGTAGTCAGACAGTATCAACCACACTTACACTGAACAATACAGGTAACGCCAACCTTACCTATACGGTCACTCCTAACTCCAACACCAATCCCAAACCGGCTTGGTGCTCACCCAGTGGTGCCAAAAGCAACTGCTGTGCGATGGGAATTTATAATGTGCAGTTCAACACGATCAACAATACTACTTCAGAGGCCGATGGCAGATACAATGACTATACCGCTTCACAGAAAACTATTCTTAGGGCCGGCAGCACCTATTCAATTTCAATAAAGACAGGACCCAACTATGCTGAAAATGCAAGGGTGTGGATCGACTGGAATAATAACGGTGTGATAGAGGTGTCAGAGCAGGTATTTGCCGATCAGAACGTACTTCCTAATGTATTTCATAAAGGAAATATTACCGTGCCTGCAAATGCCGTGTCAAACACTCCGCTCAGAATGCGGGTAGCCACAGATTATTACGGAAGCTCTGTCCCTGGCGTGTGTAGTTCTGCGTCTTACGGACAAACAGAGGACTATAGCATAAATGTCGGTGGATGGATCAACGTTAGTGCTAATACGGGAACGGTTACACCTTCAGGATCCACAAATATTCCGGTTACGTTCTCTGCGGGTTCATTGGTTGCCGGCACTTATACAACAACTATTCTTTTCAGTTCGAATGATCCGGTAACTCCTATCCTTCAGGTTCCCTGCACTTTTTCAGTTACAGGAAGTTCAGACATAAACATAGCCCTGCCTAATTCATGCACCAAGTACGATACCTTGATGGTTGGAGCAGTTCAAAAAGACACTTTCATTGTTTCGAATTTGGGTTGCGACACCCTTCGCCTTACCAACGTAACAACCACTTCCGGTCAGTTCATTATCAATTCGTATCCCTCGAAAGTGGCCCCCTTCTCCACCGGAAAGCTGATCATATCTTTCAAGCCTACCGCCCCGGGAAGCTATTCAACCACCATCACCGTCTTTAACAACAATGCAGACACCACATTTTGTTTGCAGGGTGTAGGAATCCCTGCGCCCACTATTGTTCCCAGTCCGACTTCTTTCAATGTTTCTTTGGGTTGCTGTGATTCCACCACTCTTCCGTTGCAGGTGGGAAATGCCGGAGGTGTAAATCTTACCTACACCGTGACCAATATTGGAGGTCTTGCAAATACGACCTATGATTTTTTAATTATGGATCATGGATTGAATAAATCCTCATTCTCGGGATATGTGACCCACACTACCAGTGAATCTGCTTTTGCGAGTATGACCATTTCCCAACTCACCGCCAATAAAGTTATTTACTTTGAACCTTCATGGTCAAGTTACGGTAACCTCACAGCCAATATGACCAATCTGGCAAGCTATGTCAACCAGGGGGGTGTAGCGGTGATCAACATTGCAGGAAATATCGGAGACGGAACCAACATTGATCCTTTGGGGACTGACTATTCAAGAACATTCGCGCATGAAAGTGAAACCATTAATCTACCCTCGCAGTCATACATTACCGGTACTCCTTATGGAGGAACAGCTCTCAATACATCTATGTTCAATTCATGGAGCAGTACAGATCATGGTACTCTGTATAGCTATCCTGCCAGCGCTGAAGTCGTTTTGTCAAACGCGCACGGTGCCTCTTGGATCAAATACAGGTACGGTAATGGATACGTAATCCTTACTACTCTCACGTATCGTTGGGGAAACAGTCCGAATGCAACCTGCGATAACCTGACGAAATACGCAATGTACCTGGCGAATAATGCCGGTGCAAGCTGGTTATCCGGGTCACCGCTAACCAACACAGTAACTCCAGCAGGAACATCAACCGTAAGTATAAAATTCAAAAGCTGTGGTATGAGTGCTGGAACTTATACCACCAGTGTGGTGTTAAGCTCCAATGATCCTGCAACCCCTTTGGATACCATTCCTTGTACGCTGCACGTGGTGGGAACGCCCGATATGCATATTGCACTTGCAGATACTATTGCCCCTCTGTGTCTGGATATGGATTCTATCATGGAATACACCTCCAGTAAAGATTCTGTTTATATCACAAACACAGGTTGTGATACATTGAGACTGGATAGCATAAAATTCACCCCGTCAATATTTTCGCTGGTGTCGAATACTGCAAAAGTCCCGCCAGGGGGCTCAGGAAAGATACGCATCAAATTTTCGCCTGTATCTACCGGTACTTTGACTGGCACCATGAATATCTATACCAATGAACTAGATACCGCTATCTGTCTGAAAGGAAAAGCATCACCACGGCCTATTCAAACCTATACACCTTCAACTTTTTCCGTAACTCTTACCTGCGCAGACACACTCCACAGTGTGTTGACCATAGGCAACTCGGGGCTTAGCGCTTTAAACTATTCCCTGAGTTCTTCCCCCGGAAAAAGTTTACTGATAGATGGCATTAATCAGTATGTAAGTACAGGGAACTGGATTCCTGGCACCCAGTGGACCATTGAAGCATGGGTACAACCTTTATCACTGCCAGGTGGCAGACGCACTATTACCGGAAGTATGGGAGCTTGCATCGATTGGGGCATTGTGATGGAGAATGGCATCTTTGGCGTGGGTATTCGTCAGCCTGGAGGATGCGCAATGACTATTTCTTCGGGAGTAGCCGCCACAGTTGGGACCTGGTACCATGTGGTGGGCACCAACGATGGAACAACGGCAAAAATATACGTGAACGGAGTGCTGAGAAATTCAGGTCCCGTTGAACCTAACTATACCGGCTACACCGGGGGCACTTGGATAGGTGGTGAAGCCTGCTGCGGAAATTATTTCCCTGGACGCGTTGACGAAGTAAGCATCTGGAACACCGCCTTGAGCCAGACGCAGATCGCTGCGGGTATGTATTCACACCTGAACGGATCGGAATCCGGCTTGCAGGGTTACTGGAATTTTGACAACGGGCTCGCACCTGATCTTTCCGGACACGGGCATACAGGAACTTTACTCAACGGAGCTTCTACGTCCATACCCAATGCACAGATGGACGGATGGATGACGCTTGTGCCAACTTCAGGAACAATTCCTGCCACCAGTTCTTCTACGGTAGCCGTAACATTTGTATCGACCGGCCTTACTGCTGGAACTTACACTACTTCTGTTTTCATTACTTCGAATGATCCCGTCAATAGCCCTGACACTATTCCGGTTACCATGAATGTGGTGGGTGCGCCTATTGCAAATCTTTTCCTGGCTGACTCGGTGGGCAATTGCCTGAATATGGACAGCATCATGGCGTACACTACCAGTGATGATTCTATTTTCATTTATAATTCGGGTTGTGATACTCTTTTCATTGATAGTGTAAAGTATTCCAATCCGAAATTCAGCACTACCTATGCGGCTACCTACATTTTGCCTGGCGATACAAATGGTGTTATCGTTCATTTCGCACCAGTGGCTACCGGCACAATCACCGGCACCGCTACAATTTATACCAATGACACTGATCCCGTAGTTTGTTTGCGCGGAATTGTGTTCCCGAGACCCATACAAACGCATGCACCGGCCAGCTTCACTGTAACCTTAGGTTGTAATGATACATTGGTAGATTCTCTGATCATTCACAATACAGGAGGATCACCGTTATATACAGAGATCACCGGTGGCGGAAGTGCTAAGATTGATGCAGCCCTGGTGTACTCTGATTACGCATCCTATGCCAACGATGTTCAGTCGAAACTGATGGCTACCGGCAGATTTAACACTGTAGCCCTGATAGATGCTCAGTACTCAACTCCCACTTTGGCGCAACTGCAGAACTACGATGCCGTGTTGGTGTGGAGTGATTTTAATTTCAGTAATCCTACGCAACTTGGAGATGTGCTGGCAGATTATGTGGATGCCGGGGGCGGAGTGGTTACGGGTGTGTTTGCGATGGGGTATTACCCGATCTACGGAAGATTTAATTCAGGCGGATACTATTGCATCAATCCTTCAGGTTATGTGAATAGCGGAGGTCTCTCTTTGGGAACGATTTACGATTCGAACCATCCGATCATGAGAAATGTTCTGAGCCTGGATCCGGGATACGATGCTTACCGTGCAAGTAATTTTTCAATACTATCGGGCGCCACACGCGTGGCAGACTGGTCAGACGGCCGGCCGCTGGTCGCAACAAAAGATTTTGGTAGTTCTCACCGTGTTGACCTGAACCTGTGGCCTCCGTCTAATGATTCGCGCAATGGCAACTGGATTCCAAGTACCAATGGGGCAACATTAATGGCCAATGCCTTGCACTACAGTGCAAACGGAGGAGTGGATTGGATGACCATTACTCCTACAGCAGATACCATTGTAAGTGGCGGCTCTGATTCTTCCATTGTGTCGGTCAGTTTTACCTCTTCCAATCTTATCATTGGAACTTACACAACCACCGTTGTCATAAATTCCAATGATCCGCTTAATACCACTGACAGCATCCCTGTTACAATGCACGTGGTAGGTGCTCCTGATGCACACTTTTTCCTGTTGGATTCAATTGGTACCTGCCTGAACATGGATTCAATTATGGAATCCAGCACCAGCCTGGATACCATTGGAATCACCAACACCGGCTGTGATACGCTGTTCATCGATAGTCTGCATTTCTCCAATGCTGCCTTCAGCGAATATTATGCTGCAAATTATATTCTGCCGGGAGACACCAATGGTGTCATCGTTCAGTTCACCCCGGCCTCTACCGGAACGATTACGGGCACCATGACGATTTATACTAATGATAATGATCCGGTCATTTGCCTCAAAGGAAAAGCATTTCCTAAACCGGTTCAATGTCATAGCCCAAATTCATTCGCTCCGCATTTTACCATCTGCCAGGATTCGATCCTGGACACTCTTACTATCTGTAACACCGGGCTGGGAAATCTTAATTACGCGTTGTGGTCGCCTTATGGCCGCAGCGCACATTTTGATGGCAGCAATGACCATATCTACAGGAGCAACACGAACCTTCCTACGGGGAGTGTGATGACCGTAGAGGCCTGGATAAAACCCGCATCTTACACCGATCCAAGTTATACGGGAATTGTTTCTTTCGGAAGCAGAGGTTGTACAGGAAATGCAATGCTGCTGTCTATCCAAAATACAGGCAGGCCTAGTATGGCAACCTGGTGCAATGATTTTGTTCCTAATTCAGGACCCGTTGCAAATTTGAATCAGTGGAACCACATTGCATGCGTGTTGAATGGAACATCTGTTACGCTTTACATGAACGGTGTGCCGATCAGCGCTACGCTCAACAGCATTCCCAATGTACAGATCAACTGGCTGTCGATCGGTTCTACCGATTATCCCGGACGCAACTTCGATGGGAATATTGATGAAGTGCGGATCTACAACAGGGCATTAAGTCAGTCGGAGATCATTGCCACGATGCATAAAACATTGGTTGGTAACGAGAATGGCCTCAAAGGATATTGGAACTTTGATAACGGAACAGCCAATGACCTTACCGCAAACGGAAATGATGGCACTTTGAATGACAATACGTTCATCACCTCTCCGAACGTTGCCTTCCTTCCTGCAGCAACCGGAACGGTAGTGCCTGCAGCTACCTATTCGGTTCAGGTGAAATTCAAAAAAGCCGGACTCGCTCCCGGAACATATAACTTCCCGATCTTCCTGAGTTCTAACGATCCTGTCAATTCCGTGGATACGGTAACTGCAACAGTGACTATTGATGGAACGCCTCCTACTCCACCTACACCGGGCAGCAATTCACCCGTGTGCGCTGGCTCTGATCTGAGTTTAACGGCCAGCAGTATTTCTGGTGCTACTTATTCGTGGACAGGCCCCGGTGGATTTACTTCCTCCCTACAGAATCCTGTCATTGTTACTGCAAGCACATCGGCTGCGGGAACGTATTCCGTGGTCGCCACCACTGGCGGCTGCCCAAGCACTGCCGGCACGGTGACGGTTACTGTGAATCCTCCACCTGCAACACCAACTGCAGGAAGTAACAGCACTGTTTGTTCCGGGAAAACCTTGTCACTGACCGCCAGCACGATCTCTGGGGCTGCATATGCATGGACAGGACCAAATAGTTATACTGCTTCAACGCAAAATCCAACGATCACAAACGTAACAACTGCATCGGCAGGGACCTATTCCGTGATTGCGAATGTATCCGGATGTCCTCCGACTGCTACTGCTACTGTAGCCGTGGTGATCAATCAAACTCCTTCGATACCTTCAGCTTCCAGCAATTCACCGATCTGCGCTGGCTCCGATCTGAGCTTAACAGCCAGCACCATCGCTGGTGTAGCGTATGCATGGACAGGACCAGCAACTTATACCGCTTCAGTACAGAATCCAATAATCACTGCGGCTAGTACTGCCGGAACCGGAACTTACTCGGTAACCGCCACTGCCAATGGCTGCGCATCGGCTGCAGGAACTACATCGGTGACCGTAAATCCTCCACCCTCTGTTCCTTCTGCTGGAAGCAATAGCACGGTATGTTCAGGTAAAACATTGTCATTGACTGCAAATACTATTGCAAGTGCGTCCTATGCATGGAGCGGGCCAAGTTCCTACACAGCGTCTGTACAAAATCCAACGATACCGAATGTGTCCTCCGCGAATGCAGGAACATATTCAGTAACTGCAACGGTACCTGGCTGTCCGACCACAACTGCAGGAACAACAACGGTGGTGATAAATCCAACACCTGTTGCTCCAACTGCGGGTAACACTTCTCCGCTCTGTGTAGGCACTGATCTGACCTTGACCGCAAGTACGGTGGGAAGTGCAACATACACATGGGCCGGACCAAGTTCTTACACTGCATCGGTGCAAAATCCTGTGATCACAAGTGTGACTACATCCAGAGCAGGGACATACTCTGTTACTGCCACTGAATTCGGATGTACCAGCGCTCCGGGAACTACAACCGTGATCGTGAATTCTCCGCCTGCCGCTCCTTCTGTTTCAAGTAACAGCCCGGTTTGCGTAGGATTAAATATAAGTCTCACAGCCGGAACAATTGCCGGTGCAACCTATGCATGGACCGGACCGAGCTCGTACACTGCTTCGGTACAAAATCCAGTTATTTCCTCAGCTACAACCGCTCAAGCGGGAGCTTATTCCGTTGTTGCAACCAAGAACGGATGTACGGGAACAGCCGGCACCACTACTGTTGTCGTGAATCCTCCTCCTGCCACACCATCAGCAAGCAGCAACAGCACCGTTTGTTCGGGACAAATATTGTCCCTAACGGCAAGTACGGTTTCAGGTGCAACCTATTCCTGGACCGGCCCGAACAACTTCACTTCCGCTTCGCAAAATCCAACGATCAGCAGCGTGAGTACGCTTGCCAACGGAACATATTCAGTAAGTGCACTGGTTGGCGGATGTCCTCCAAGCACTCCGGGAACCACGATCGCAACGATCAATCAAACTCCGCCTGCACCTTCAGCATCCAGCAATTCACCCGTCTGCGCAGGAACCGATCTGAGTTTAACAGCAAGCACGATTTCGGGCGCATCATACGCTTGGACAGGACCTAATACGTACACGGCCTCAACACAAAATCCCGTACTCACTGCTGCAACTACCTCTGCTACGGGAACTTATTCCGTGGCTGCAACCGTTTTAGGATGTCCCGGGCCTAAAGGAACCACTGCGGTTACAGTGAATCCCCCACCATCAGCACCAACTGCAGGGAATAATAGCACCATCTGCTCCGGAAATACATTGAGCCTGACTGCAAGCACTATTGCAGGTGCAACGTATGCATGGACGGGCCCGAATTCCTTCACCTCTTCTGTACAAAATCCAACGATCACCAATGTGACCACAGCGGCTAACGGAACTTATTCTGTTACAGCCACTGTTCCCGGTTGCCCTGCAAGCGCTGCGGGAACTACCACGGTGACAATACTTCAAACACCGGTTGCTCCGACCGCAGGCAGCAATTCACCTGTGTGCGTGGGGTCGGATATTAGCCTCACGGCAAGTACGATGTCGGGTGTCACTTATGCCTGGACCGGACCTGGTACCTATACAAGTGCATCACAAAATCCTGTGATCACCAGTGCGACCGCTACGATGAGTGGAACATATTCCGTAACCGCTTCTTCTGCCGGATGTACGGGACCAAAGGGAACCACTACCGTTACAGTCAATCCACCTCCGGGTACTCCTACTCCATCGAGCAACAGCGCGGTTTGTGCAGGATATACTTTATCTCTCAGCACCAATACAATTTCGGGCGCTACCTATTCATGGACCGGGCCAAGCTCATATACTGCTTCGGTGCAAAATCCAACGATCACCGGTGTAAGTGCTGCTAATGGCGGAACGTATTCCGTGGTAGCCACTGTAGCAGGATGTCCTGTAAGTGCTGCAGGCACTACCTCAGTCGTGATCAATGCGACTCCTGCATCACCAACAGCAAGCAGCAATTCGCCTGTTTGCTCTGGCCAGAGCCTCTCATTGAATGCAAGTACAGTGGGAACGTCAACCTACCTGTGGGTGGGACCTGCAAGTTTCACTTCAGCTTCACAGAATCCTACGATTGCAAGCGTAACCACTGCTAGATCCGGAACTTATTCGGTAACAGCAACAGAGAACGGATGTACTAGTCCTGCCGGAACAACTTCAGTGACGATCAATCAAACACCGTCTGCTCCTACGGTTGGAAGTAATTCACCTGTATGTTCCGGGCAAACAATATCCCTCACTGCGGGTACGATCAGCGGAGCATCCTATGCGTGGAGCGGACCTAATTTCTACACCAATACATCACAAAATCCTGCTATCGCTAACGCGCAAACCAGCGATGCGGGAACATATTCCGTAATGGCTACGGTGAACGGATGTACAGGAAATACTTCTACGGTTACCGTTTCCATTAACCAGACCCCGGCAGCACCAACCGCAGGAAGCAATTCCCCTGTTTGTTCCGGACAAACTTTATCGCTCACAGCGACTACAGTATCCGGTGCAACTTATTTGTGGAACGGACCTTCCAGCTTTACTTCCGCTTCACAAAATCCTGCGATCGCCAGTGTGACCACAGCGAAAGCCGGAACCTATTCAGTAACTGCCGTAGTAAGCGGTTGCGGAAGCTCAGCCAGCACCACTTCGGTTACGATCAATCAAACTCCATCTGCACCAACGGCAGGTAACAGTTCGCCTGTGTGCGTGGGCTCAGCTCTTACGCTTACCGCCAGCACAATTTCGGGAGCAGCGTATACATGGACGGGGCCTAATAGCTTCACCGATGTATCACAAAATCCTGTTATTGCCAGTGCCGTTACCGCAAATGGCGGAACGTATTCTGTTTCAGCCACAGTGAGCGGATGCACAGGACCACAGGCAACAACTACGGTAATCATCAACATTCCTCCATCAGTGCCTTCAGCATCCAGCAATAGTACGATCTGCTCAGGTCAAACCTTAAGTTTGACGGCAAGTACGGTTGCCGGAGCCACTTATTCCTGGACGGGACCAAATACCTATACAGCTTCGGTTCAAAATCCAACCCTGGCCAACGCTCCTGCAGCGGCATCCGGAACTTATTCCGTAACAGCTACAACTGCGGGATGCCCTCCAAGCGCACCCGGCACTACCGATGTTACGGTCAATCAAACTCCTTCGGCACCTGTGGCATCAAGCAACAGTCCTGTGTGTAACGGATTTGCATTGAGCCTGACTGCTAGTTCTGCGGGAACAACGTACATATGGAACGGACCGGCAACATATACTTCTTCGGCACAAAATCCTGTGATCGCAACAGTAACCAGTGCAAACGCAGGAACTTATTCTGTGACTGCAACTACTTTGGGATGTACCGGCCCTGTTGGTACTACTTCAGTAACTGTAAATCCAATACCGGTTCAACCTGCTTCTGCAAACCAAAGCGCTTGCTTTGGCGGAACCATCCCAAGTCTTTCTGCTACAGGAACCAACATTCAGTGGTACGATAACCTGGGAGCGCTGGTATTCAGCGGAAATCCTTTTGCAACGGGACAAACTGCTGCGGGCACTTACACTTACACCGCAACACAAACGGTGAACGGCTGTACCAGTCCTTCAACAACTGTTACGCTTACCATCAACGCACTTCCTTCTGCTCCTAATACCGGAAGCGATATCACCGTATGCGTGGGCAATCCTACTCCAAATCTCACCGCCACGGGTTCAAGTGTGCAGTGGTATAATGGAGGAGGCACTTTGGTTGGATCGGGCAACTCGTATGCAACCGGCCTGACTGCGCCTGGCAGTTACACCTTCTATGCAACGCAGACGAATACAGTAACAACCTGCGAAAGTAAAGGAGATACTATTGTGCTCACGATCTATGCACTTCCTCCACCGGTTGCCCCGGATGTGGCGGTGTGCGTGGGAAGTCCAGTACCACCACTGGTAGCTAGCGGATCAAATATCCAGTGGTACGATGCTTCACAAACGCTGGTCTTCAGTGGAAATTCATACAACACCGGGCAAACTGCTGTTGGAACATATACCTATTACGTTACACAAACCAACACAGTTACCACATGTTCAAGTGTGAAGGATACGGTATTGCTGTACATCAGCACGCCTCCGACAGTTGCACCTGTTGCGGGAGACCAGGCAGCCTGCTTTGGGTCTTCTATTCCGAACTTAACTGCTACGGGTGGAACCATCATCAACTGGTACAGCGATGCAGCGTTGACAAACCGTGTGTATACCGGAAATCCATATCCAACCGGTTTAACGGTTGCGGGTAGTTACACCTTCTTTGCAACTGACAGTACACCGGGTTGCGCGGAAGGACCTTCCGATCCTGCCGTGCTCGTGATCAATACTTTACCGGCTACATTGTCGGTGAACGATACGGCCAATTGCTTCGGAAGTTCTACCCCTGACCTGATCACTTCAGGCACAAACATTCAATGGTACAACAGCGCGCTGGCCATTGTTTCGGTGAACGATACATTCGCAACCGGACAAACTGCTGTGGGAACGTATACGTACTACGTAACACAAACCAACTCCGGCACTGGCTGCGAAAGCCGGAAGGATACGGTGCATCTGACCATTCATGCATTGCCTGCAATGCCTTCGGCACTTGACACTGCGGTTTGTTCTGCAGCTGTCATCCCTAACCTGACCTCGACAGGAACCAACGTTCAATGGTACGATACATCCGGAACATTTATGTTCACCGGTAATTCATATGCAACAGGCCATACTACGCAGGGAGTTTATCCGTACCTGGTAACGCAAAAGGATGCAATCACCGGCTGCGAAAGCACGCCCGATACTTCGGTACTGGTGATCATGCTTTCACCTCCTGTTCCTGTAGCGAACAACGTAGCAGTATGTTCCGGCAATCCTATTCCCGGACTGAATGCTACCGGAATTAACCCGCACTGGTACAGCGATGCAGCATTGACCACACTGGTGCATACCGGCAACCTGTACAACACCGGACAAACTGCCGTTGGCGTGTATACTTATTATGTGACCGACAGTCTCACTGGTTGTGTAAGCAGCGCTGCAGATTCTGTAACACTCACGATCAATGCTGCTCCTGCTAAGCCAACAGCCAGCGATCCTACGATCTGTTACGGTGCAGCTACTACATTAACTGCCACCGGAACAAATCCTCACTGGTTCAGCGATGCAACACTGATCAATATGGTGGGAACCGGCAGTCCATATAACACAGGGGTCGCAGCAGCTGGTACGTATACCTATTATGTAACTGACTTTGCTGCAGGCTGCGGAAATTCAGTTTCGGATACAGCGGTGCTTACCGTGAATCCTGTTCCGCTGGTAACCGCGAATACCTATTCGACCACCATTGCACAAGGATCTTCAACAAACCTTACAGCGTACAACGCAGATACTTATGTATGGGCACCACCTACGGGCCTGAATATCACCAGCGGTGCGTCTGTAACAGCATCGCCTTCAGTTACCACTACGTACACGGTGACCGGCACGAGCGCCAGCGGATGTTCCAGCAGTGTTAGCATATTGGTGGTTGTAAATCCTCTGGGAGTTGCATCAGTCACCGATCCTATCCAGGATGTGAACATCTACCCAAATCCTGCTGTGGATGCATTCACGCTGGAGTTCAACACCACACTGGAAACACCGATCGAGATCTACATGGTGAATACGCTGGGCGAAAAAGTACGCGTAATGCAAAGTGAAGCTTCTAACGGAGGCGGACTGATGCAGCGCAAGTACAAGGTAGACACCAGCACACTTACGGAAGGTGTTTACAATGTGGAGATCCTAACCGACAAGGGAACGGTGACAAGAAGAGTAGTATTGTTCAGGTAAAAAATATTTGCGATTACATAAATCCCCGGTATAGAAATGTATCGGGGATTTTTATTTAATAGGATGATCTGAGTGCTGGAAAGCAGATTCTAAAAGAAACTACCTTTGCCAAACTCAATGAAAGCCAAAAATCCGCTCACTTTTATTTTTATCACTGTGCTGATCGACTGCATCGGCATCGGGATCATTTTTCCGGTAGCGGCCAGTATTGTTACCGAAGTCAGTCATGTCAGCATCAACCAGGCGGTGACCTATAGTGGCTGGATGATGGCTTCGTATGCGATCATGCAATTCTTTTTCTCTCCGGTACTGGGCGGTCTCAGTGACCGGTTCGGACGCAGGCCGGTGCTGCTTCTCTCGCTGATGGGGCTTGGCATTGATTATCTTTTTCTGGCTACTGCCAACTCACTTCCCCTTCTTTTCCTTGGACGGATCATCGCGGGTGTATGCGGGGCCAGTTTCACCACAAGCTTCGCCTATATTGCGGATGTAAGCGAACCCGAAAAACGTGCGCAGAACTTTGGAATGATGGGAGCTGCCTTCGGGCTGGGTTTTATCATCGGCCCCTTTATCGGAGGAATGTTCAGCGAGTTCGGGACACGCGCTCCATTCATTGTTGCTGCCTGCCTCTCGTTACTTAATTGCCTGTACGGCTTCTTTATTCTGCCAGAATCGCTGAAGCCTGAGAACCGCAGAGCATTTGATATTAAACGTGCAAATCCATTTGGGGCATTTGTACAGTGGAAAAAGAATAAAGCCACCCGGATGCTGCTGGTGGTCATGTTCTTCCTTTACCTGGCCGGACAAGTGATGCCTGCTACCTGGCCGTTCTATACCAAATACCTCTATGCCTGGACCGACAAAGAGATCGGCTATTCACTTGCTTTTGTAGGCGTGATGGTCGCTATGGTACAGGGTGGACTTATCAAATGGTCACAAAAAAAATTCGGGCCTGCCAATTCTGTTTATGTTGGTGTATTCTTTTACATGGCCGGGCTTATCCTGTTCGCATTTGCCAGCCAATCATGGATGGTATATGCGTTTACGCTTGTCTATTGTTTGGGTGGTATTGCACCTCCTTCGCTTCAGGGAATAATCTCCGGCAGGATACCCGGCAATGAGCAAGGCGAACTACAGGGCATGATGACGGCCCTCATGAGCCTATCTACCATTCTTTCGCCCCTGATCATGACCAACCTCTTCTATTTTTTCACCAAAGAAGGCGCACCTATCCATTTCCCGGGTGCCTCGTTTGCGGCTGCCGCAATTATTGTGTTCATCGGAATGCTGATCTGCATTCGGGAACTACGGAAAACCCGTTGATCACCACGTTGCTGTTAAAAAAAGTTAAAGTTCGCTGCTGAAAAAATATTTTCGGTCATATCCCGTTGTGCGGAGAAATAAACCAAACCACATGCTGCACTCCTCCTACTTCTGGCAAATTCACTTCAGGGACAACCTGACCAAACAACGTATTGACTGGACACAAAAGCCTGTCATCACCAAAGAAGAAAAAGAAAATATCCTCTACTCCCTGAAAGCCTGGCAACTGGGCGAGACCAGCGATGGGGCACACCTGCTGGCAGCAGCCGAAAGATATGCCAACAGAATTGGTGATACGGGGTATGTGGATGCCGTAAGGCTCTTTATCAAGGAAGAACAGAAACACGGGAACAACCTGGGCATGTATATTGATGCAATAGGGGAACAACGTGTGAAAAAAGATTGGGGCGATACCCTCTTTCGGAAAGTGCGCTACCTCAACACCAGCATGCAGCTGTGGACCATTGCGGTGATCATCGTAGAAAGTGCCGCCCAGGTATTTTACCAGGCCTTACACGATGCTACCAATTGCAAATTACTGAGATCTATCTGCAACGACATTATTGTAGATGAGGCCCATCATATCAAGTTCCAGAATGAACGGATGCACATTATTTTCCAGGAAAAAAGTTTTTATAATAAAGCAATTTCGCTGTTGCTCTACTCCATCTTATTCTTTGGAACCATTCACGCTATATGGATCGGGCATCATAAAGCTTTTAAAGCCGGAGGGGTTAATAAAAAGGAATTTTTCAGGCAGATGTATTATAAATTCTTCAGCTCAATGAAATTCCTGCATGCTTCGGTTAATGAGGAGAGAATGGTTGTGGCTCCGGCATGAAATGATCCTGTAAGGGTGCAGTGAAAGA
>JADMIO010817148.1_pt1 | contig 48182 bp, 44 predicted proteins | sample 8958161 | NCBI WGS metagenome assembly JADMIO01 (sample SAMN16585339, study PRJNA669376) | soil metagenome | isolation source: Crop rotation soil | place: USA: Cullars Rotation, Alabama | collected 2011
GCCGCGACTTCAAGTCACGTGAATTCCAAGCTTCGGATCCCACTGTGCTGGAAAGGACCAGCCGACTGGCGTCGCGTTCGGGTAGTAGCTCGGCGTGCACATCGGAGTCGTTGTGCCGCAACCGAAGCGCCATGCCGTCGGCGGCACCGCGCTCGGTCGGTGGGTGCAGGTGCGGCGCGGGCACGGGCACCCGCCGCGCACCCCGGTACAAGGTCTGGCCCCGGAAATGCAGCCCGTCCTGCCGGCTCAGCGCACGGATAGATGCGGCGCGCAAGTCGCGGAGTCTCTGCACATCCGGGGTCGCATGCACCGCGGTCATGCGCCGCTCCCGGCGGGCTCACCGAGTTCGCGATCGAAGCAGCGCTGGAAGTATTCCCCGACGAGTGGGCGTTCGGCGTCGTCGCATTTGTTGACGAACGACAGCCGGAACGCCAACCCGACGTCATCGAAGATCGCGACGTTCTCGGCCCAGGTGATCACGGTGCGCGGCGACATCAAGGTCGACAGATCGCCGACGCGGAAGCCGTCGCGGGTCAGGTTCGCCACTGCGACCATCGAGTCGACCAAGCCGCCGTCGATGCCAGGCACCCGGGCGGCCACGATCTCGGCTTCGGCCCGGGGCGGCAGGTGATCCAGCGATGCCACGATGTTCCACCGGTCGATCTGCGCGTGGTTGAGCCGTTGTGCGCCGTGATAGAGCCCGTTGAGGTTGCCGAGCCCGACGGTGTTGGCGGTGGCGAACAGCCGGAACAGCGGATGCGGCGAGATGACCCGGTTCTGGTCCAGCAGCGTCAGTTTCCCGTCGTGTTCGAGGACGCGCTGGATCACGAACATCACGTCGGGACGGCCCGCGTCGTACTCGTCGAGGATCAACGCGACGGGCCGCTGGATCGCCCACGGCAGGATGCCTTCCTGAAACTCGGTGACCTGCTGACCGTCTCGCAAGATCACCGCGTCCCGCCCGATGAGGTCCATCCGGCTGAGCTGGCCGTCGAGATTCACCCGCACGCAGGGCCAGTTGAGGCGCGCGGCAACCTGTTCGATGTGGGTGGACTTGCCGGTGCCGTGCAACCCCTGCAGCAGAACACGGCGGTTGCGGGCGAAGCCGGCGAGCAGCGCCAAGGTGACGGAAGCGTCGAATCGGTACGCCGGGTCGATGTCGGGGACGTGTTCGTCACGCTCGGTGAACGCGGGCACCTGCAGGTCGGAGTCGACACCGAACACCTCGCGCGCCGACAGCAGTCGGGTCATGAGCTCTCCCGGGAGGATGTGTCGGCGGCCACCTCGGTCTCGATCTGGCCAATGGCGTCTGCGGCTCGGCGCAACGCCGGCAGCAATTTCAACGATTTCTCGGGTGTCAGCCGCATGACCGGCGCCTGAACGGCGATGGCCAAGTTCGAGAGTCCCGTGGACGACGGAACGAGGACCGCCGCGCACACGAGGCCGGGCAGGAATTCCTCGTCATCGATGGCGAATCCGTCCCGGCGAACTCGCTTGAGCTCCTCCTCGATCCGCTCCACGTCGGTGACGGTCTTGGGGGTGTACCGCTTCAGCGGTGCCGCCTCCAGCAGCCTGCGCCGTTGAGCGGGGGCCAGTTGGGAGAGGATCATCTTGCCGGTCGCCGAGCAGTGCACCGGCACGCGCGATCCGGGTTGCAGCGTAAAGCGCAGTGGTTCAGGGGTTTCCACGCGGTCGAGGTAGACGATCTCGTTGCCGGACATAGTGGTGAGGTTGCAGCTTTCACCGAGTTCGTCGACCAGGTCACGCAGCACCGCGTGCCGCGCGCCGTGGTGGGTGTCGTTGAGCAGCAGGCTCTCCGCCATCCGGCGCAGCCGCGCCCCGACCCCGTAGTGGCGGCCGTTGTTCTCCCGAACGAGCAGTCCGGCGCCCTCGAGTTGTTGCAGCATGCGGTGCAGCGTCGGCTTCGCCATACCGGTCTCCTCGACCAGACCCTGCAGCGTGAACAACTGATCCTTCGATGCAATCAGTTCGAGCAGGGCGAACAGCCGCAGCGTCGGCGTGTCGCCGGACAGCTCCGCTCCGTTGAGCGCGGTCGACTCGTCCATCCTGCGCACCTCACCCATGGCCCCTCCTTCAGGTCGTTGACTCCATGAAACCGGAATCGGTTCCAAAAAACAAGACATTGCATACCAGATTTAGAGATTTTCGTTGACTTGACCGTTCTCTCCACCTAGTCTCATCTCAGATAACAAAATCAGGAATAAAACGTTCCGATCTTTCGAACAACTCATCGTTCAATCCGCCATCCGATACTCAAGGAGGACGACACATGACCGACCCGAACAACCGCGCCGCAGTATCCGGGGTGCAGAAGATGACGCCATCGGAAGCGTTCGTCGAGACCATGGTCGCCAACGGTGTCACCGACATCTTCGGCATCATGGGATCGGCGTTCATGGACGCGATGGACATCTTCGCCCCCGCGGGCATCACGCTCATCCCCGTCGTCCATGAGCAGGGTGCCGCGCACATGGCCGACGGCTACTCGCGGGTCAGCGGCCGCCACGGCGTGACGATCGGACAGAACGGCCCCGGTATCAGCAACTGCGTCACCGCGATCGCCGCCGCCTACTGGGCACACAGCCCCGTCGTCATCGTCACCCCGGAGGCCGGCACGATGGGTACCGGCCTCGGCGGCTTCCAGGAGGCCAACCAGCTGCCGATGTTCCAGGAGTTCACCAAGTACCAAGGGCACGTCAACAACCCGAAGCGGATGGCCGAGTACACCGGACGCTGTTTCGACCGGGCGATGTCGGAGATGGGCCCGACCCAGTTGAACATTCCGCGTGACTACTTCTACGGCGAGATCGAGACCGAGATTCCGCGGCCGAGTCGCCTCGACCGCGGGCCCGGGGGCAGCCAGAGTCTCGACGAGGCCGCCGAACTGCTTGCCGCAGCGAAGTTTCCGGTGATCGTCTCCGGCGGCGGTGTGGTCATGGGCGACGCCGTCGAAGAGTGCAAGGCCCTCGCCGAACGACTCGGCGCGCCGGTGGTCAACAGCTACCTGCACAACGACTCGTTCCCGGCCAGCCACCCGCTGTGGACCGGTCCGTTGGGCTACCAGGGCTCCAAGGCAGCGATGAAGCTGATCTCGCAGGCCGACGTGGTGCTCGCGCTGGGCACCCGACTCGGCCCGTTCGGCACGCTGCCGCAGCACGGAATGGACTACTGGCCCAAGGACGCAAAGATCATCCAGGTCGACGCCGACCACAAGATGCTCGGTCTGGTGAAGAAGATCAGTGTCGGCATCTGCGGCGACGCGAAGGCCGCCGCGATCGCGCTCACCGAGCGGCTCGAGGGTAAGACGCTGGCTTCGGACGCCAACCGTGAGGAACGCGCCGCCACCATCCAGGCCGAAAAGGCCGCCTGGGAAAAGGAACTCGACGAGTGGACCCACGAGAAGGATCCGTACAGCCTCGACATGATCGCCGAACAGGAGGCCGAGGAAGGCAACTGGCTGCACCCGCGCCAGGTACTGCGTGAGCTCGAGCGGGCGATGCCCGCCGACGTGATGGTGTCCACCGACATCGGCAACATCAACTCGGTCGCAAACAGCTACCTGCGGTTCGAGCGGCCGCGCAGCTTTCTCGCACCCATGAGCTTCGGCAACTGCGGTTACGCGCTGCCGACGATCATCGGGGCCAAGAAGGCCGCACCGGAGCGCCCTGCGGTTGCCTATGCCGGAGACGGTGCCTGGGGTATGAGCATGGGCGAGATCATGACCGCAGTGCGCCATGACATTCCGGTCACCGCAGTGGTGTTCCACAACCGGCAGTGGGGTGCGGAGAAGAAGAACCAGGTCGACTTCTACAACCGCCGCTTCGTCGCCGGCGAGCTGGAGAGCGAGTCGTTCGCCGGTATCGCCAAGGCGATGGGCGCCGAAGGCGTCGTCGTCGACAAGCTCGCCGATGTCGGGCCCGCTCTGCAGGCTGCCATCGCCGCCCAGATGGAGGAGGGCAAGACGACTGTCATTGAAATCATGTGCACCCGCGAACTCGGCGACCCCTTCCGCCGCGACGCGCTGAGCAAGCCCGTTCGCCTGCTCGACAAGTACAAGGACTACGTGTAGTTCGCCCCACCACAGACAGGCGCCGTCGCGGATCACCGCGGCGGCGCCGCTTTGTGTGCGGTGGTCCTACACGGGCCGTCGGCGTGTCGCGGCTCTCGAGGCACACGGAATATCGAAACGCGCCATCGCCCGCGGTATCAGGAAAAGTGATAGCGCCGGTGATAGCGCGTTTCGCGGAGCACTGACGCAGACTTGCCGGTACTCCTGTGAAAGGAGCGGTCAGGTTCTTGGACTTGCGGACGAACGGGTACGAACTAACCGACGGTCGCGGTCAGCACACCCGCCAGCACCACCAGCACGACAACGCCGCTACGGAACGCCTGCGTTGACACCCGCCGGGCGATGCCCAGGCCGGCGATGTTGCCTGCGACCGCGGCGGCGACAAGCGCCGGCACCATCGGCCACCAGATCCCCGCCGGCACCGCATCTCGGCCGACCAGAACGGCCAGCGACAGCAGATTTGTCACGATGAAATAGCCTGCGAGGTCAGCGATGAACGCCAGCGGCGCCAATTGCGCCCGCATCAACAGCAACACCGGCGGCGGCCCGTTGAGCGATGTGGTGGTGCTCAGATAGCCGCCGAGTACCCCGGTCAGCGCTTGGGCGCCTGTGGAGGGTTTACGCGGCGGCGCCGACCGCACAAGTGCCATGGCGATGCCGCAAACCACGATGAGCACACCGACGACCTGTTTCAGGTGATGTTCGGGCAGCCACTGCAGGGTCACGGCACCCAGCCAGGCGCCCGGGACGCTGCCCGCGCCGAGCAATGCGACCCGGCGCTTGTCGATCTGGTGCCACAACCGGCACACCACATCGAGCCGAGTGACCAGGCCCGCAACAAGATTGATCGCGACAACCTCGGAGACGCCGAAACCGGCCAGCAACATCAACGGCGTTGCGACCATGGCGGTGCCGAATCCGGTCGCCCCGCCGATGATCGACGCGACACCGATGCATGCGGCGCCGAGCGCGAGCAGCATCAGTCGCGGTCGAGTGACTGCACCGCGCTGACCACCGCCATGAGTTCGATATCGCGGCTGTCGCAGCCGCGCGACAGGTCGTTCAACGGCGCCGCGATGCCTTGCAGGATCGGACCGACAGCCGTTGCACCGCCGAGGCGTTGGGCGATCTTGTAGCCGATGTTGCCGGCGTCCAGGCTCGGGAAGACGAGCACATTCGCCCGGCCCGCCACCCGAGAACCGGGGGCCTTCGATGCACCGACCTCCGCGACCAGCGCGGCATCGAACTGCAGATCGCCGTCCACGTGCAGGTCCGGCGCGACGGCGCGGACCCGGGCGGCCGCCTCCCGCACCTTGTCCACCTGCGGATGACTGGCACTGCCCTGGGTGCTGAACGAGAGCATCGCGACGACCGGTTCCTGATCAGTGAGGTGCAGGTGAGTTGCACTGGCCGCCAACGCGATATCCGCAAGTTCGGCGGCGCTGGGATCCGGAACCACGGCACAGTCGGAAAACGTCAGCGCGCGCCCGTCCGGCAGCACCATCAGAAACGAGCTCGACAACGTGCGCAGCGCCGGTGCCAGCCCGACGATGCGCAACCCGGCCCTCAGCACATCGGCCGTCGGCCGGGTCGCCCCCGCAACGCAGCCATGCAGATCGCCGATGCGAAGCGCGGCCGCGGCCAGCGACACCGGGTCACCGAGCGCAGCGGCGATCCGATCCGGCCGAGATGCCAACCGATCCTCGATCACCTCGCGGATCAGTCGGTCATCGGCCAGTTGGTCGACGTCGAGGATCAGGCCGTCGTGCAGCGGGATGCCGCCCCGCTCGGCTGCCTGCCGGATGACGTCGGTGCGGCCGACCAGCCTTGGGGTGACGGTATTTTCGCGACGCAGCCGATGGGCGGCCTGGATGGCGCGGATATCCTCGCCGTCGGCCAGGCCCACGATGCGGTTGGTTCCCCGCACCGCGGCCCGCCACCGCTGGGGCAGTGAGATTTCGCCCGCGGCCAGCGTTGTCATGGATCCACCTCTCAGGGCTGAATGGCCTTCTCGACGTCGGTCAACATGCCATCGATGCCGTGCAGGAGCGCGTCGAGCACATCATCGTCGGCCACCAGGGGTGGTGACACCATGATCATCGTGGCGCCGCGGTCGTCGCCGCGCAGGATCACCCGGGTGCGCTTGAAGGATTCCGGCAGCACCTCGCGCAGCACGGTCAGCGACTCTTGTTCGGTGAGCTCGCGGCCGCTGTTGTGGTCGGCCATCAGCTCGATCGCGTAGAAGAAGCCCATTCCGCGAACGTCTTTCACGCAACGGTGTTCCTGGTGCAGCGAATCGAGGGCGGCCCTGATCTTGGGCGCGCGGCCCGACACTTTGTCCAGCACCTTCTCGTCGCGCATAGCGGTCATGTTGGCGACCGCGACGGCGGTCGACACCGGATGCCCGCCCCAGGTGGCGCCGTGGGTGAACACACCGCCCTTGGATGAGCCGAACAGCTCGTCGACCAGTTGCTCGCGGGCGATCATCCCGCCGAGCGGCGCGTAACCGGACGTGGATCCCTTTGCGAAGGTGATCATGTCCGGAACCACCCCGGTCAGCCCGTGGCCGAACCAGTGCCCGAGCCGGCCGAACGAGCAGATCACCTCGTCGGAGACCAGCAGAATGCCGTACTGGTCACAAATCCGACGCAGCTCCTGCCAGTAACCCACCGGCGGTACCAGCGCGCCGCGGCCGTTCTGCACGGGCTCGGCGAACAGCGCGGCGATGGTCTCCGGCCCCTCCTCGAGGATCACCTGCTCGATCGCCTGTACGCAGGGCAGCTCAGCGGCGGGTCCGCAATCCCCAAGGTAGCCAAGGGTGTTCGGCACGCTGCGCACACCGGGCAGCAGCTCGCCGAACGGTTCTTTGATCTTCGGCAGCTGGGTGACCGACAAGGCACCCAGAGTCGTTCCGTGGTAAGCCATCTCGCGGCTGATGATCTTCGTACGCTCGGGCTCACCCTGGCTGCGGTGGTACTGCCGCGCGAACTTCACCGCCGTCTCCACCGCCTCCGAGCCGGAGTTGACGAAGAACGTGGTGCCCAGGTCGCCGGGGGCTAGTTCGGCGATGAGACTGGCTGCCTCGATCGCCGGCGGGTGCGCCATACCCCAGTTCGAGGCATAGGCAAGGGTGTTGATCTGTTTGGTCGCGGCAGCGGCGATGTCATCACGGCCGTGGCCCATGTTCACACAGAACAGGCCGGCCAGGCCGTCGAGGTATCGGTCACCCTCGGTGTCGATGAGATAGCTGCCTTCACCGCGCACAAAAACTGGGAACTCACTGTCCCAGACGGCCTTCCGGGTGAAATGAGGGCCGAGGTGACGACGGGCGTTCGCCCGCAGTTCGCTGCTGTTCACGCCAATCTCCTTCGCGATTCTCGTGTGTTTGAACAACATAACGAGCAATCGCCGCGCTGGTCAGAGCCAGAAGCCCAGCCATCGATGGGTCCAGTCTGGCCTCATCAGCGGGCACCGATCTGGCTCTTCTGGACCTACGGCGCTGTGACCCACGATGCGTTGACCGCAATGCACGTAGCACACATGGAGGTCTGCAATGAGGATCGGAATCCCCAAGGAAGTCAAGAACCACGAATATCGGGTCGCCGCCACGCCGGCGGGCGTCCACGAACTCACAGCCCTGGGCCACGAGGTGTTCGTCGAACGGGGCGCCGGCGTGGGGTCGGCGATCAGCGACGCCGAATACCTCTCGACGGGCGCGAAGATCCTCGACGACGCTGATCAGGTATGGGCCGCCGCGGAACTGGTGCTCAAGGTGAAGGAGCCGATCGCCGAGGAGTACCACCGGCTGCGCGCCGACCTGATGCTGTTCACCTACCTGCACTTGGCCGCCAGCGAGCCGTGCACCCGTGCGCTGCTGGATGCGGGCACCAATTCCATTGCCTACGAGACCGTGCAGGCGGCCGACGGATCCCTGCCGCTGCTCTTCCCGATGAGTGAGGTGGCGGGCCGCCTGGCACCGCTGGTCGGCGCGTATTGCCTGATGCGCCCCGAGGGCGGACGCGGCATCCTCATCGGCGGTGTCTCCGGCGTCGAGCCGGCCCGGGTGGTGGTGATCGGAGCGGGGGTCTCCGGCATGAACGCCGTCGCGGTCGCTGCGGGCACCTGGGGCGACGTCGTGCTGTTCGACAAGAACATCGACAAGCTGCGGGCGGCCGACCGGATGTATCAGGGCCGCATCCGCACGCTGGCGGCCAATCACTATTCGATCGAGCGGGAGGTGCTCGAGGCGGATCTGGTGATCGGTGCGGTGTTGGTGCCGGGCGCGAAAGCTCCGAAACTGGTTTCCAACAGTCTTGTCTCGCGGATGAAGCCGGGCAGCGTGCTGGTCGACATCGCCATCGATCAGGGCGGCTGCTTCGAGGACTCCCGGCCCACCACTCACGCGGATCCGACGTTCCCGGTTCATGATTCGGTGTTCTACTGCGTCGCCAACATGCCCGGCGCCGTTCCTTACACCTCGACGCACGCCCTCACCAACGTGACGATCCCGTACGTGGTGGAACTCGCCGAGAAGGGCTTTGCGGGCGCTGTCCGGGACAACGCGGCTCTGCGCGCGGGCGTCAGCACAGTCGGTGGCCGGCTCACCTCGGATGCCGTCGGTGCCGCGCATGGCCTGGCGTCGGTGGCCGTATCGGACGCGCTCAGCCTGAGCTGAATTCCCGCCGCCGCCGTCATACTTGAGTACGACAACGTGGATCCGGCATGCGGCCCCGTGTGCCGGTCGGGATGTGAACCCGCAGGAGAGGTGGATTGCCGAGGACTCTCGTCGAGATCGACCGGAACTCCGCCGAACCGCTGTATCAGCAGGTTCGACGGGCGATCGAACATGGCATCGCCAACGGCGTCTTCGATGTCAATCGCCGGCTGCCGAGTTCACGCGAGCTGGCGATCGAGCTTGCCGTTTCACGCAACACGATCAACCTGGCCTATCAGGAACTGATCGCCGAGGGCTTCGTGCTCAGCCACGAACGGTCCGGCATGTTCGTCAACCCGGAGATGCTGGACGCCGCGGCCGCGGAAACCCGCGCGACGGTGCCACGCATCGATTGGTCGAGCCGGATCCGGCGCCACCCCGACGCCGGCATACCCGACATCGAGAAGACCCGGGACTGGCAACGCTACCCATATCCGTTCGTGGCCGGGCAGATCGATATCCGCAGCTTTCCCGCGCGGGCCTGGATCCGCTGTCTGCGCGATGCGCTGGATCAGCCGCATGTGTACCCGAGCCTGCAGGACAGTGTGGCCGCCGACGATGCCATGCTCGTCGACTCGATCCGCCAGCAGCTGCTGCCGCAGCGCGGTATCGACGCCGAGCCGGACGAGATCCTGGTGACGGTCGGCTCGCAGCAGGGTCTCGACCTGGTCGGCCGCGCCCTGCTCGGACCGGGCCGGCGCGTCGCCGTCGAGAACCCCGGCTACCTCGACGCCCGGCACATCTTTGTCCGTACCGGCGCGACCGTGTACGGCATCGCGGTGGACGAGCATGGCCTGCGTCCACCGGATTCGCTGGCCGGGACCGACCTGCTCTATCTCACCCCCAGCCACCATCACCCCACCAACGTGACGCTGGGGCTCGACCGTCGCCGACGGCTGCTGCAACTCGCAGCCGAGTCCGGCACGGTCGTGGTGGAGGACGACTACGACAGTGAGTTCCGCTATCAGGGCAGCCCCAGCCCGTCACTCAAAGCCATCGACGACAGCGGCGACGCCATCTACCTCGGGACGTTTTCGAAGTTCCTCGCCCCCGGCTTGCGGCTCGGATACCTCGTCGGCCCGCGAGACCTGGTCCGCGAGCTGCGCGACGTACGCAGGTATGTGCTGCGTCACCCGCCCGGTCATGTGCAGCGCGCGCTCGCTCTGCTCATCGACAGCGGCAATTACCACCGCGCGCTGCGCCACCACCGAATCCAGATGAAGCACAAGTGGGAGCGGCTGGTGGCGGCCGTGCACACCTCCCTGCCGTTCGAGACCGGGCCGTTCCCGCCGGGCGGTGTCAGCTTGTGGGTAACCGGACCGCCTGAGCTCGACTGCCGTCAATTGGTGGCCGCGGCGCAGCGCCGGGGCGTGCTCGTCGAGCGTGGCGATATCTTCTACCTGCAGGATGAGCCTGCGCTCAACTCATTCCGCGTCGGATACGGGGCGATCCCGTTACGCCGTATCGAGCCCGGCATCGTGCTCCTTGGCGAAGCGTGCACCGAGGTGTTGCAGAATGTGCAACAGTGCCCCGGCGGATCTGGTCAAACCCTCGACGAGGCGTGAGCTGCCAGGGTTCCCATCGATGTCCGTGCTAGGTTGGCCGGGTGAATCGGTTCGTCGTCCCCTCCGCCGCCAGCGTCGTGGTCGGCCTGTTGTTGGGCGCGGCCGCCGTCTTCGGAGTGACGCTGATGGTGCAGCAGGACACGAAGCCTCCGCTGCAGGCGGGCGATCCGGCGTCGTCGGTGCTCAACCGAGTCGAGTACGGCGACCGTACTTAAAACTCGGTCGCTCCGCTCCTGCCCGCCGAACGTAGTCCCGCCGCGCCGCTGTCGCGGCGCTGGTTATGGCTGGTCACAGCGGTCACTCTGGTCCTGACCTCCGCCCAGTCACCCGGACAGATCTCACCCGACACCAAGCTGGACCTGACCGCCAATCCGCTGCGGTTCCTGGCTCGGGCCTTCAACCTGTGGAACAGCGATCTGCCATTCGGGCAGGCCCAGAACCAGGCCTACGGCTACCTGTTCCCGCACGGCACCTTCTTTCTCATCGGCCATGAGCTCGGCGTTCCCGGCTGGATCACCCAGCGGTTGTGGTGGGCGCTGCTGCTGATCGCCGGGTTCTGGGGCCTGCTGCGCGTCGCCGAGATCCTGGGCATCGGCAGCACCAGCTCGCGGGTGCTCGGCGCGATAGCGTTCGCGTTGTGCCCGCGGGTGCTGACGACGCTGGGCGCGATCTCCTCGGAGACGCTGCCGATGATGCTGGCACCGTGGGTGTTGCTTCCGGTGATCCTGGCGTTACGGGGGCAGCACAATCTCAGGCTGATGGCCGCTCGGTCAGCCGGCGCGGTGGCCCTGATGGGCGCGGTGAACGCCGTCGCGACCCTGACCGGATGTCTGGCAGCCCTCATCTGGTGGGCGTGCCACCGGCCGAACAAGCTGTGGCTGCGGTTCACCGCGTGGTGGTTCGGCTGCACAGCCCTGGCCGTCACCTGGTGGGTGGTGGCGCTCGTGATGCTGGGCCGGATCAGCCCGCCGTTCCTCGACTTCATCGAATCCTCCGGCGTCACCACGCAGTGGACCTCGCTGACCGAGATGCTGCGCGGCACCGACAGTTGGACCCCGTTCGTCGCACCCAACGCCACCGCGGCTGCCTCGCTGGTGACCGGCACGGTCGCGGTGCTGGCCACCACGGTGGTCGCCGCCGCGGGCCTGGCCGGCCTGGCGCTCCGGTCGATGCCGACCCGCGGCCGGTTGATCACCATGCTGCTGATCGGTGTCGTGCTGCTGGGCCTGGGCTACTCCGGCGGCCTGGGCTCACCCATCGCGCACCAGGTGCAAGCGTTCCTGGACGGCACCGGCACCCCGCTGCGCAACCTGCACAAGCTCGAACCGGTGATCCGGCTGCCGCTGGCCCTGGGGCTGGCCCATCTACTGGGCCGCATTCCGCTGCCGGGCACCGTGCCCCGCCCGGTGTGGGTGAGCGCGTACGCCCACCCCGAACGGGACCGACGGGTGGCGGTGAGCATCGTGGTCCTGGCCGCGCTGGCGGCGGCCACCGCGATCGCCTGGACCGGCCGGATCGCACCGCCCGGCACGTTCACCGCCATCCCGCAGTACTGGCATGACGCCGCGGACTGGCTCGACGAACACAACACCGAGCGCGGCCGCGTGCTGGTGGCGCCGGGGGCCCCGTTCGCCACCCAGGTCTGGGGCACCAGCCACGATGAGCCCCTGCAGGTGTTGGGCAGCAGCCCGTGGGGGGTGCGTGACTCGATCCCGTTGACCCCGCCGGAGACCATACGCGCGCTGGATTCGGTGCAGCGGTTGTTCGCCGCCGGCCGGCCGTCCGCAGGCCTTGCCGATACCCTTGCCCGCCAAGGTATTTCGTATGTGGTGTTGCGCAACGACCTCGACCCGGATGCGTCGCGGTCGGCGCGGCCGGTGCTGGTGCACCGTTCGATAGAAGGATCGGGCGGGCTCACCAAAGTCGCCGAGTTCGGTGATCCCGTCGGCCCGGGCACGCTGGAGGGCTTCATCGCCGACAGCGGGTTGCGGCCGCGCTATCCGGCGGTGCAGATCTACCGGGTCGACGACGCCGCGGCCGCAGGCAAACCGTATCTGGTGAACGCCGACACGATGACCCGCGTGGACGGCGCCCCCGAGGCGCTGCTGCGGCTCGACGAACGCCGGCGCCTGTCCGGTCTGCCTCCGTTGGGACCGATGCTGCTCACGGCCGACGCGCAGCGCGCGGGTCTGCCCGTCACCGTGGGAAATCACGGTGTGGTGGTCACCGATACGCCGCAAGCGAGGGAAATCGACTACGGCCGGGTCGACGATCATGCGTCGGCCGTGCGCACCCCCAACGACGAGCGGCACACCTACAACCGGGTGCCCGATTACCCGTCGCACGGGGCCGCCCCGGTGTACGGCCACTGGGACGGCGGCCGGGTGACGGTGTCGAGTTCGGCGGCGGATTCAACAGCGCTGCCCAACGTGGCGCCCGCGACGGGCCCGGCGGCCGCCATCGACGCCGACGCCTCGACCGCGTGGGTGTCCAACGCCTTGCAGGCCGCCGTCGGCCAGTGGCTGCAGGTCGACTTCGACCATCCGGTCACCAACGCGACCCTGACCATCACGCCCAGCGCCACCGCGGTGGGCGCGCAGGTCCGCCGCATCGAGGTGGCCACCGCCAAAGGCACCAGCACGCGGAAGTTCGAGACCGCGGGCAAACCGCTGACCATCCCGCTGCCGGTGGGGGAAACCCCGTGGGTCCGGGTCACCGCGGTAGCCACCGACGACGGTTCCCCTGGGGTGCAGTTCGGCATCACCGACCTGGCGGTCACCCAGTACGACGCGTCGGGCTACGCCCATCCGGTCAACCTGCGCCACACCGTGGAAGTACCGAGCCCGTCCACGGGTTCGCCTGTGGCGCAATGGGATCTGGGCACCGAGCTGCTGGGCCGGCCGGGGTGCGCGGAAAGCCCGGTCGGGGTGCGGTGCGCGGCGTCGATGGCGCTGGCCTCGGAGGAACCGGTCAACCTCAGCCGCACGCTGACGGTTCCGCAGCCCACCGAGGTGCGTCCGACAGTGTGGGTGCGGGCCCGCCAGGGCCCCAAGCTGGCCGATCTGGTGGCCCAGCCCGGGGCCATCCGGGCGTACGGCGACGCCGATCCCATCGACGTGCTCGGATCGGCGTTCGCGGCCGCCGACGGCGACCCCCGGACCTCGTGGACCGCCCCGCAGCGGGTGGTCCAGTACAAGTCACCACCGACGCTGACGCTTAAGCTGCCCACCAGCGCCGAAGTCGGTGCGCTGCGGATCAGCCCGGGCGAGGCCGAACCACCAGCCCACCCCACCCTGGTGGCGATCGACCTGGGTGACGGCCCCCAGATGCACACGCTGCCGGGCACCGGAGAACCGCAGACGCTCAAGCTCAAACCGCGGGCGACGGACACCATCACGGTGTCACTGCTGAGCTGGAACGACATCATCGACCGCACGTCGCTGGGCTTCGATCAGCTCAAACCGCCTGGGCTGGCCGAGGTTTCGGTGTTCGACCCGCACGGCCACCCGATCGGCGCCGCCGACGGCGCGACCAACCGGGCTCGTATCGTCTCGCTGCCGTGCGGACAAGGGCCCATCATCGGCGTGGCGGGCCAGTTCGTCCAGACCTCGGTCCGCACCACCGTCGCCGCACTGCTCGACGGCGATCCGATCCCGGCCCAGCCATGCCGCACCGATCCGATACCGTTGCCCGCCGGCCAGCAGGAGCTGCTCGTCAGCCCGGGGGCCGCGTTCGTCGTCGACGGTATTGCGCTGTCCACGCCCGACGACCAACTCCCCACGGCGACAACGACCTCCGTAGAGACACCGGCGTGGGGGCCGGACCATCGCGAGGTGCGAGTCGCCCCTGCGCCGGCCTCGCGGATCCTGGTGGTGCCCGAGAGCATCAACCCCGGCTGGATCGCCCGCGACGCGGCAGGCACCCGGCTGGAACCGGTGACCGTCAACGGATGGCAGCAGGGCTGGGTGGTGCCCGCCGACACATCGGGCACGGTGACATTGTCGTTCGACTCCAACCGGCCCTACCGCGCCGGCCTGATCGGCGGACTCGCGCTCCTGCCGCTGCTGGCCCTGCTGGCGCTGCTGCCGGTGCGGCGCCGATCGCCGGAATTGGCGCCGGCCCGGCCGTGGCGGCCGGGCCCGGTGCTGACCAGCCTCGCGGTGCTCGCGGTCGGCGCGGCGGTATCCGGTGTGCCGGGTGCGCTCGTCGTCGCCGCCGCGTTGGGAGTGCGCTACTGGCTGCGAGACCGCCAATCCTGGTGCGACAGAATCACTCTCGGCTTGTCGGCGGGCGGGTTGATCCTCGCCGGGGCGGCGCTGTCGCAGCATCCGTGGCGGTCGGTCGACGGCTACGTCGGGCACTCCCCGTGGGTCCAGTTGCTCGCGTTGCTCTCGGTGGCGTTCGTCGCCGCGTCGACGGTGGTGTTCCGGTCCCGCGGAGCGAACGATCAGGCTGAGGCCAGCGCCGCCGCGTCCTCGACGGCGAAGGTGTCCTCCAATGTCAGCGGTGAATAGTCCAGGTCGATCTCCTCGAGCGGGCGTCCCCTCGCGCTGCTGATCGTGCCGAACCGGCGCATGCCCTTGTCCGTGGAGTACTGCATGAATTCGTCCTGGACCAGGCCGAAGGGGATGTTGGGGGCGTAAAGAGCGAAACCCTCCGCGGTGAGTTGCAGTGCGAGCGGGATGAGTTCGTTCATCCGGGCTTCGAACACCGCCCAGTTGGCGTCGTCGGCGGCGACGTGCCTGCGGCAGGTGAACGTGCCCCACGCCATGTGCCGGCGCTCGTCGTCGCCGATGTGGCGGACCAGCTGCTGCATGCCGGGCAGAATGCCGCGGTCCACGCAAATCTTGTGCCACGCATAGTATCCCGTGAGCGCCAGCATCCCTTCGACGATGTGGTTGTAGGTCACGGATGCCCGCACCTGGGCGGCCGGTGACGGATCGGCGTAGAGGGTGTCGAGGGATGCCGGAAGCTCCTCATAGAACATCTGCCGATACGCCGGAAGGTCGTCGAAGTAGTTGTGCAGATCGTCGGTGATACCGACCGCGTCGAGCCACAACCGGAACACCTGCGTGTGTTTGGCTTCCTCGAAGGCGAACTGCGTCAGGTACATCTCATCGCCGAGCCGCCCCTCGGCCCGCATCGCGCTCATGAACGGCTGGATGTCCTTGCTGACGGCCTCCTCGCCGGCGATGAACTCGGCGCACAGTCGCGTGGCGTACTCGCGTTCCCGATCCGTCAGCGCCTCCCAGTCCGCCCGGTCGCGGGACAAGTCGATATCGGCGGGATTCCAGAACTTCGCATTCCCACCGGCAAACAACCGTAACGGCACACTCTCCCAATTGAGACCGCCCCTGCTCAGCGATCCGAAATGTGTGTGGGACATCTGACCTCCTCAGGTCTGGTGGGCTGCTTCGGCGGCCGGCGAGAATGCGGCCGCCAACACGGCGACGAGCCTGCGCACGGCGAGGGCCGGCTGGTCGGGGCTGGGCTCGTCCAGACCCAGGACCGGGTCCATGCCACGCACATACGGCGCGAGCGCCAGGTGCGGGAAGATCATCAGCAACAGCGATAGCAAGGCTTCGGTGTCGGCGTCCGGCAGCAGGTCGCCGCGGGCCTGTGCGTCGCGCACGAGGGGTCGGAGCACGTCGAGGTAGTGGCGGTGGACCACGGTTCGCACGCTGATCCGGGCGTCGGCGTCGACCTCGAAACTGGCGGCGGCATGCAGCGCGCGCTCCCTGGGGTGATCGGCGAAGTACGCCACCCAGTCGTCGAGCAGGTCGGGGAGGAACTCGAAGAACGGGCGGCTCGGATCGAGCTCGCGAATGCGGCCTCCCATATAGGACCGTACGCGTTGGCTGGCGACGTCGGCGATGAAGGCATACAGGTCGCGCTTGTCCGCAAAGTATTGGAACAGACTGCCTTTCGCGACCCCGGCGCGCCGGGCGATGACGTTCAAGCTGCCCCGCGAGTAGCCGTGCGCACCGAACTCCGCCTCGGCGGCCGCGATCACCGCGGCCCTGCGCGCAGGGTCCACACGTGCCCAAGTGACCGTTGGCATCTGCCCCTCCAGGTTGGATGACCACTGGTCATATTACTGTGATGGCAGTCACAGTCAAGGAGTCTTCACGGCGATCAGATGGTGCGACACCGGCTCGCCCTGCACCCATCGCTCAACCGCCTGCTCGATGAGCAGATCCTGGCCGGTCAGTCGGGTGCGGTGCTGGCGCAGATGCTCGTCCCACGACCGCACCACGAACGCCTCGACGAAGGTACTGTCCTGTTCACCGCTGCGGAACACCTGCCACTGCGCGGCGCCAGTGCGCTGCCGGGACCGACCCAACACGGCCATGGCAGCGAAGAATTCGGTTTCGTGTTGGGAATCCACCCGGTAATAAACCAACACCAGGACCGGGCCATCCGGCGGCTCCGGTTCGAACACGAGGGCCGGTTCGGGCCAGTGCGCCGACGGGGTCATGTCGAGATCGCCGGTGCGCGCGTGCAACGGCCACCACCAGGCCGACACGGAACAGAACACCAGCAGACCGGCACTGATCAGCAGGGCCGTGACGGTGCTCGCGGCGCCGGCGACCAGGCCCCACACCAGCGAGCCGATGGCCTGGCCGCCCATGAACGTCAGCTGGTACACCGAGAGCCCGCGGGCCCGGACCCACGCGGGCAGGCTCAACTGCATCGAGGCGTTGAGGGTGGACAGCGCCAACAGCCAGGACATGCCGCCCAGCACGAGGGCCGCCAGGACCACGCTGAAATTGTGGACCAGCGCCAAAACCGTGGTAGCCCCGGCGAATCCGAGCGCCGCGAAGATCAGCAATTTGTTCAGCCCGAACGTCGCCTGCAGCTGGCCCAGGACGAAGGCGCCGAGCACCGCGCCCACCCCGAGGGCACCGAGCAACAGCCCGTACCCGGCCGAGGACAAGTCCAGTTGCCGCTCGGCGACGACAGGGAGCAGACCCCACAGCGCGCTGCCCGGCGCGATGAACAGCACCGCGCGCAGCAGGATCCGCCGAATGATCGGCGAGCTGCGGATGAACCGGCCGCCGGCGCTGAGCGCCGCCAGCGGTCGCTCGGCGGGCAACAACCGCTCGGCGGCGGGGCGGCGCCAGACCAGCAGCACCACGACGATGCCGACGAACGAGACCGCGTTGAGCGCGAACACCAGCGTCGGACCGGACACCGACACCAGCGCGCCGGCAATGGCGGGGCCGATCGCCCGGGCGCCGTTCATGCTCATGCTGCCCAGCGCGGCGGCAGCCGGAATCTGTTCGCGTGGTACGAGATCCGGCTGGATGGCCTGCCAGGCCGGAGCGGTCAGCGCCTGCCCGCAGCCGATCAGGAACAGCAGGGTCAGCAGCACCGTCGGCGTGGCCAGCCCGGCACCGGTCAGCGTCGCGAGCGCAGCCACCCCGGCCGCCATCGCCCCCTGGGTGGCGACCAGCAGCCGCCGCCGGTCGACCAGATCGGCGAGCACACCTGACGGCAGGGCCAGCAGCATCACCGGCAACGTGGTGGCGGTCTGCACCAACGGCACGAGCACTGGGGCGCGCGGGTCCCCGACCAGCATCCACTGGGCGCCGACTGTCTGCATCCAGGTCCCCAGATTGGAGACGAACTGCGCGACCCACAGTGCCCGGTAGATCGGCGACGCCAGCGGCGCCCACGTCGACGTTGCTGGGACGGCCATCTGCATGATCGTGCCAGCGCCGCTGCGGCATAGTGAAGACCATGGCTGAAGTTCGCAACATTCCCGAAGCGCGCCACTACGAGATCACCGTTGACGGTGAGCATGCCGGCCTTGAGGCCTACGTCGACTCCGGTAATCAGCGCATCTTCTACCACACGGAGATCGACGATAAATTCGGCGGCCGCGGGCTGGCCGGCGAACTGGTGTCCGCGGCGCTGACCGACGCCCGCGCGGCGGGTAAACGCATCGTCGCGGTCTGCCCGTATGTCGCCAAGTACGTCAAGAAGCACCACGACTTCGACGACCTCCTCGACGAGGTCACCCCCGAAGTCCGGGCCGTGGTCAAAGCTGCCACTTAGGTCACGGATGAATCGGCTTGGTCATTGGTGTCGTAACGAGGAAAGTGCCCTCTGAGCTGTGATGATGAGTGTTCTTTACGCACTTATCGGCACAGCACTTCCGGTGGAAGTGTCGCACAACTTCGCCGCGGCGTCGGCGCTGTTCGATGATGAGCATCTCGTGTCGTGCGCCGGTCTGGTGCCGGTAATGACACCCGACACCCAGACTGGGCTGTCACAGTTATTGGCCGCCAAGATTCGTATCACCGAACCGCGGATCAAGTCCGGGTCGGCCAACCCATCGCCGAAGCTGACCACCCTGGTCGCCGGGATGTGCGCCGGCGCCGACTGCATCGACGACCTCGACCTGGTGCGCTCGGGCGGGATGAAGACGCTCTTCGATGGGGTCTATGCACCGTCGACGGTCGGAACCTTGTTGCGGGAGTTCACCTTCGGCCACGCCCGCCAACTCGAGTCAGTCCTGCGTGAGCACCTGGCCGGGCTGTGCCAGCGGGTAGATCTCTTGCCAGGGGCGCATCGGCGGGCGTACGTCGATATCGACTCGCTGCTGCGTCCGGTCTATGGCCAGGCCAAACACGGCGCCAGCTACGGGCATACCAAGATTGCCGAGAAACAGATCCTGCGCAAGGGCCTGGCGCCGTTGATCACCACGATCAGCACCGACCACGCCGCCCCGGTGATCACTGGAGCCAGGTTGCGGGCGGGCAAGACCAACTCCGGCAAGGGCGCGGCCCGGATGATCGCCCAAGCCGTCGCGGCCGCCCGTGCCGCCGGGGTCACCGGGCAGATCCTGGTGCGCGGCGACTCGGCCTACGGCAACAGCACCGTAGTGGCCGCCTGCCGCCGCGCCGGTGCCCAGTTCTCGCTGGTGCTGACCAAGACCCGCGCCGTCGCCGCCGCCATCGACTGCATCGACGAGAATGCGTGGATCCCGGTCAACTATCCCGGGGCGGTGCGTGATCCGGACACCGGCGGATGGATCTCTGATGCCGAAGTCGCCGAAACCGACTGACCCGTGTCGCGGACTGTCGGCCGCAAGTTCGGCCCAGCGTCCAGCAACCGCGCGAGCGGCCCGCTGGGCCGGTGCATCGACAGGCGCTGGTCGCGCATACCCATTGTTCGAGGGCGCCGGGACTACCGCAGCGATCGGCGAATACCGTCTCGACGCGTCGGTAGAGCTCGTCGATGAGTTGGCTAGTCTGGGTGCGGGTAGTTGCGATGTGTGGCCGGCAGTCAGCCAGGGCGGCGGCTAACGCGACGTGATCGCTGTAGGCGTCGAGCTACTCATCGACGGTGAGTTCGCGAAGCCTCAGCACGGGTGCACCGTCGAGGTCCTCGCGCCGCCAGCAGTTCAGGATTCGTCGCGCATCACGCATCGCGAACGTGGCGAAATCCTTGTGCTGTTGCACGATTCGCGCAAGACTGCGCGCTGCGGCCATCACCGCCGGAGAATAGTCGAGTTTTCGTTGATCGACCCACTGGTGCCGGCGTCGGCCCGGAAAGCCTTCGAGGCAGGCCTGTAACTGGCCACGAGTCGCGGCAACGAGTCGGGCAGGCTTCTAATCAAGCCCCCGAAGCAGGACCGGCCCGGCGGGGTAAAGGCTTAGAGGAGATTCAGACTCCGATCTCCGGCTGCAGTATTAGCTGCTCTACCCGCACTCCATTTCCAAAAGAGCCACTAATGGGGTGGCTGCACCCAGGTCTCCCATAGCCGAATGGCCGTGGTGAGCCCGTAACTTTTTTCCAATTCCCGGTCCCGACTTGTTCCATTTGTACGGCAGGGGTCTATCGATTCCGGCGTGATGCGAACGTCTAAGTAATTGTTGTCTTGGTCGAATTTGTTGGAGTAAACGAGACGGTCAGGGCGGGTTGCGAGTGCGAGATAGCGAGATGGTTCTTCAATATTGACTGTTCGTACGTCTTTGCAATTCTCGACTGATGTCGCACGATCTTCGGTCCATACAAGCCGATCGCCTCGTGCGTACTTCACTCGAAGCTGGACTTGGAGATATGGCTCTGCGATCGGTGTCGTAATGGCGATCCTGTACTCGGCAGTATTTCTGACATCTATCCATGAGCCCTCGTAAAAGGGTGTAAAGACTTGGCAATCGTTCGGTGGCGGCGCGTTCGGCGCTGGCGCGTTCTGCGAACCGCAAATTTGAAGATCGGAAATGAGTATGATTACTCTTATATCGGACGAATTCTCCATCGTCAGGATCACAGAACTGCGATTGTTCGCCCCCTCTTGGCCGCGCGACTCGACATCGATCTTTAACCCGAGGCTCGGCTGCAAATTGGCCGGGAGAAAGAACGTGGCTTGCCACAATTGTAGCGCTGGAAGGAGTGCAGCCGCCAAAACTGCAATCATCTTCGCCTGTAGGGTATGAAGGCGAGCAATCAGCATTTGGGACCTGAAGAGCATTACAACCGAGCACACGATCGCGACAAATGCTACGACCATTACTCGCATGTCTGGCGCCCTATTCGTGGAAGCGGCTATGACCAGGACAATTCCGAATCCAAGCCCAAACATCGAAATGAATAAAGCTAGCCACTGAGCAATTTCGCGCTTTACGACAAACAGTAACGCCAAGGCTAGGATGCATACCGGGGCAGCGAGAGTGAATGCTTGATCCAGAAATAGCGATGGTGCACTGTGTGGTGCGACGCGCCCTGTGTGGAGGTAGAGAAACGCAATGATCCCGACCGGGAGGAGAAGACCAACTTGAATCCCGCGATCGCGTAGCCGTTCCCAGATCCTATTTAAGGTCGGCCGAAGGCGTTTATCGTTCGCCCGTGTTTGAACCGAGTTTCCGTGCACGCTGGTCTCCGCTGTTAGTATTCGAATGAACCCGTTCGCGTAGTTGATACGGACAATAGCCGAATACGCCTATGTCGATGCGCGTTTCTACGGCCCGGGGAGGCCAGCATAATCTCAGGGTCCCGCCCACGGCTTCGGCAAAGTCGCATTTCAGTAGGCCACCAGTAATTTGATCGGACGGTGATGCTCTCGGCTGTGGTGTCGCAGTGCGGCGGCGATGTTGGTGTGTGACCGCCCGAGCGGAGCAGTCTGATCGCGGTGTCGCGCAAGGGTCGCCAGTGCATCGGACAACTGCTGTTCCCGCGGTGGCGACAGGAACGAACCACACGATCGGGGCGGCGCTACCGCACGGTCGAGCGATCAGAATGGGTTCGGCGGCTACCGGTTCTGGGCGGTGTTGAGGAAGATCAGGCGAAACTTGCCGAGTTGGATCTCGTCGCTGTTGATGCGAACCGCCGATTGCACTGCCTGGTGGTTTACGTAGGTGCCGTTGAGGCTTCCGAGGTCAATGATGTGGAGTTGGCCGTTGTCCCACCGGAATTCGGCGTGTTTGCGGCTCACGGTGACTTCGTCGAGGTAGATGTCGCTGAGTGGGTGTCGGCCTGCGGTGGTTACCGGCTGATCCAAGACAAACCGGAAGCCGGCGTTGGGGCGGCGTTTGACCACCAGCAGGGCCGAGCCCGCGCCCGGCTCTCGAACAGGTTGGCATGGTGCGCCTGTATTCGGTCATGTGACGATTTAGCGCGCGTGCGATCCGATCGATCTAGGGGTTTTTGAAGACGTCGTGGTCGCCGATTCTGCGCCAGCGGCAACGGAGTTCGCCATCGACGGTGACAAGCTCGAAGGTAGCGCGGCCATCTGAACTCGCAAACGACCACGTCATCTCCAAAACGCCTGGCGCACCCTGAACCGATTTCACCCGTAACGACCTCGGCCAGACGGTGTTTGGATCAACCATCAACGCTTGGCAGGCCGGAATGAACATGGTTCGCAGTACCTCGCGAAACGCCGCGCGGTGCTCAGGCTTGAGCCGACGAAAGTCGGCGTCAAAGGCCGGTGTGGTCTCGTACTTCATTGATTGTCGGCGTCGAGCTCGTCGAGATGCGCCAGCAGTGCGTCGCCGTCGGGATGAACCGTGACCTGGCCGGCGGCAACGTGCGCATCGACTGCGCGCTCGCGTTGCTGTCGTTCCTCGGTCCAGAACCAGCGTTGGTCGGCTGGGACCGGCAGTGCGGGCCGTAATTCCAGTACGCCGTCGTCGCGTTCTGTGATCTCGACCTGTGCGCCGGGTTCGTCGAGGTGCAAGCGGCGGCGCACCTCGGCCGGCAGCGAGACCACGCCGCGTGCTTGGACAGCTACGTAACCGTGGAATGCCATGTGCCGATTATCGCCCCTATGCCGCAAAACCGTTATACAGGAATGCAGCAAATCTGTTTTTCTGCCGAAATTTCCCGGGGTGGCCGTACGGCGGTGGTACGCATGCGTACCGATACATACCTTATGTTAACTTGCCGTGGATAGCCGTGTGGCACAGTGCTTTTCAGATCACTGATAATCGATTTACCGCTCGGCTCCGTGCTGATTGATGCGGTGATCCACTCTCTTTAGTTGGCGCAGTCGTCGCGACACGCTCAGTGCCGTTGTCACCCGGCTATTTCCCTGGGGTGCTTAGTCCGTGGTGACTTCTGATATGGCACTGCCGTGACGGATGCTGCGTTCGGTCATGGTGGCGCCGCTGGTGTACCGGCCACCAGTTTGAATCATGTTGTGCGCGTGGCTATATCATCACCCGCGACTTCGACCCTGGCGCGGGAGCGGTCGCCGCGTAGCCATTCGGCTTGCAGTTCGGTGCCGCCGATGGCTCGGCGCGCTCACACCCGCCGGACTTCCCGAGCACCTCAGACGGTGGAATGGCACCCACTCCGAGCGGATGTCGGCAATCGTGACGGCGGTAGTGGTGCCGTTGTTGCGCTCCAGTGTGGCTTCGTTTTCATCGATGTGCTGGACCCGGCACCAGTGGCCGTCGTCGACCTGCGGCGATGAACCCCGACGAGCTGAAGCCCGACGAGGTTCCGGCCCGAATCCTTGTCGATCTGCCGTGGGATACCACCACCGTGGTGACGACCTATATCGACGACGACCTGCACACTTACTCGATCAGGCTGTCGGCGGGCAATGCCGGGAAGTTGGCGCACCAACTGCTTACCGCCGCCGACGCAGTGGCTCAGGAGTACGTGGCGGTGTGGCGGCGAGAGCAGGAGGAGCAGCGAGAGCCGTGGCGGTTAGAGCAGCAGCAGGAGGAATGGCGAAAGCGGCAGGAGCAGCGGGACTCTCCGACATGACCACCCGGAGGGAGCGCCAGGAAGCCCGTGAACGCCGTGCCGAGATGAGACGGCGCTACCTGGCCTGCCATTGGTGCCAGAAGCCGGTAGTCGCTGGCCAGGTCGACGGGCTGGGCAGGCCCAGCCATCACCTGTGCAGCCTGGCCTGTTGGCGGCATCGCCGGTTCGGGGACAAGGCGTTTCCAAACCCGAAATTGCCGCTGCTGCAAGAGCTTTCACCCAAGCAGGGGGCCACATGACCGACGACGAACAGCCCACCGACGAGCTGGCCACCCGCCGACGTAAGTTGCGGGAGTTCGGCGAGACCATCCGCCAGGACCGTCCAGATCACGCCGAGCGGGTCGAGCGGTGGCAGGCCGACCAGGTGGCCTCCGGGGACTGGCGGCGCATCACCCTGTCGAATGGTCAGGGCCTGCTGGTTGAGGCCGACGATCCCCGTACCGACGAGGAGATCCGCACTGCGCTGGAGGGCCGGCCATGGCCAAAAGCTCAAACCCTAAGCGGTGCAAGGGATCTGCCATAGTCATCCCTGCCGACTACACAGTGTGGAAGATCCAGCCTGTCGACGGAGCACCGCTGCTGGACATCGACTTTGACACGGATAGCGGGGACCCGACGGTGTGGCTTCGACTTAACATCGACACCGCGTCCGACGCGGAGGTCATCCAGGAGTTTCTGTACTCAGAACAGATGGCGGGCCGATAATGACCACCTGGACGATCACCCTCGCCGATGCCAGCACGGTCAGCATCGAGGCCGATCATCTGGCCGTGCGCCAATCCCGGCCTTGGATCACTGCTCTAATGTGTATTTAGCAAGGCTAAGCGCTGCACGATCTATCAAACCCAGCCAACCGGAGGGCGAGTCACCCGCGTAGAGATGATTCATAGCGGATTGCCAGAAGCTACTCAGCGATGGTCCAGTTCAGCGAGGGACTCTCAGGAAATCAGCACGTAACACGGAGGCGCGCCACAGAGACCAGGAGGGACATTCATGCAGCAGTCGACAAAGATGCGAGCAATACTGGTTGCCGGAGCGGCGCTTGTAGCCGCGGGCGCCTTCGCAACGGCACTGGGCGAGGAGACGGCCAACGGCGGCACCGCGCCGACCGTGGCCGTCGGCCAAATGACACTCGGTGGCACCGCTACCACGACCACCCCTCCCACAGCGGTTCCGGTCGCTGCTCCCACCCAGAAGGCGACTGTGCCTTGCGGATTCAGGTCGGGCTGCTGATCACCAGCGTCTATGGCGTCGGTCCGGGGAACTGCCAGTGGAAATCCATGCGGTGGGCGAACCAGTAAGGCACGCCGTTTGCATTAGATGAACTAATCAGCGACATCCAGACGGCCACACCGGGGCGATCTCTGGATGTTGAGGGCAGTCGACAAGCGACCGGCCAAGCCCCAACCGGTGCTCATCCTCAACCGGAACGAGTGACGGGCGGCGCTACCCTGCAGACACCTCACCGCTGCCGGAACCGCGACCCAGTGGTCGGTTCGCATGACAGGCACTGCCGTCAGGTTCACACTGCTTCGCGCTGGCGAAGAGCTGGAGAGCAGGCAGCCTGAGCTGGGCGAGCAGGGCAGGGGCGTCCGATTGGCCACCGCTGTGGCCAGCCCGTGTCGTCGACCAGGGGCCAGAACCTGGCGACCGCTGGCTGCCCAAGCACCTCGGGCAGCGCGATCACGGTGTGCGCTAGGGACGTGCCGCACGGCAAGCCAACGCTGGAGATCCTGTCGTGGGCCAGCCCTGCCGAGGCTGCCGAGGCCGCCGCACTGTTGTTCGACCGTGAATGCGGTCCCGTTGCGTCCGCCAGCACCTCATAGTCTTCACCGACCAGGAGGGCGATCGCCCACAATCTGCTGCGCGCCGCCGACGTTCTCGCCGGCGCCACCCACGCCAGCGCGCGAGGATCAACCCTGCGACGGCGCATCGTTAACATCCCGGCCCGGCTGGCCCGACCCCGACGCCGACCCATCCTGCACCTACCCACGCACTGGCCATGGGCACAGCACTGGCTCACATTGTGGCGCAACACCATCGGATACAGCCCACCTGCCACCGCGACCCTCTGATCACCCGCCGAAAGGCCCGACCGAGCATCACAGGAAAAGCTGGGCAGACCAGCGGCTACAGGCTGCCCACGACCCCCAGTGCGGCAAAAATCAGTCCCGAGACACCTCAACGGGGTCGATCCACGGATCGAGGCTTAGGCCTTAGTGGCGGTCACTTCCCGCCGAATGTGAAGGTCTCTGCGAAGATTTCGCTGATTTCCCGCAGAGGATTCACGCTCGCGATGCTGGTGGAGAACCCGCGCCGAATCTTCGACCGCCAGGGCGGGTATTGAAACCTCAGCGCAACGCCGGTTCGGGCTCGGGTTCGGGTTCGTCGGTGATCGCGTCCCCCGCAAGCGGGCGGTGCCCCCTATCCGGCGGCGGGACCGGATGCTGGTGGCGGTACTCCCAGCGGCGGAACGCCTCCCGGCAGGGTGACTCCACCAGGGCGTAACTGACCGCGGCCAAGGCGAAACCGAACACCAGCGTCAGCGCCAGCACCGCCGGCATGCCGCCGTTGAACAGGAACTCGCCGATCATCGGGAACACCATCGCCAGCGCAGCCAGATGCCACACGAACAATCCGTAGGACCAGCGGCCCAGGGTCACCATCACCCGGCTGCCGAGGATCCGGTGCGGGGTGTCGGGCCGGTCGAGCACCAGCGGCGCCAGCAGCGCGCCGGCAAGTATCGCGCCCATCGCCATCTTGAGCGTCACCTGGGTGACCGACCCCGGCCGCAACCCGTCCATCCCGGCCAGCGGCGACGCACCGATCGCGAACGCGACCGCCGCGACCAGCGCCATCACGAACGGGCGCCGGCCCAGCCGGTGCGCCCAGCCGAACGGGGTGACGGTCAACTCGGCGAGCACCATGCCGGCGGCGAACCACGAGAAGAACGCAGGCGGCCAGTTCCAGGGGTTCTGCCCGGTACTGCCGTCGAACGGGATCCACACCCAGGCCAGGCTGAGCACGGCCACCGCGGTGATGACCCAGATGCGGGCCCGCACCGGCAACCGGCGGGCGAGTAACGCCAGGAATGGCAGCGCCAGATAGAAGGTCACCTCGACCGACAGGCTCCACATCTGGGTCAGCCCGGCGGTCAGGGTCAACGGCACATAGATCTGCGTCAGGGTGAGGTTAGCGAGCCATACCGTGAAGTCGGCCTTGGCCTCGGGAAGCAGCAGCAGGATCACCACGATCGCCACCACATAGCCCGGCATGATCCGCGCCACCCGAGACCGTAGGTAATGCCCCGTCGGAGGGCGTGGGCGCAATCCGCGCGCGGCGGCGGCGTGACCGCGCCACAACAGGAAGCCCGACAGCGCGAAGAAGACCGCCACTGCCAGGTCGAACCGACCGAAGATGCGGCCCATGAACCCGCCACCGGTGTGCCCGGTCTGGAACGCCACGTGGGTGAGCACCACGCCCATGGCCGCGCACGCGCGCATCCCCTCGACCGCCGGCAGGAAGCTCCTCGTGCCGCCGACCTCGGAGTTCGGGTCCGATTGCAGCGTTGCCACGACGACCAGTGTGCCGGGATACGGCAGCCATACCAAACGGACGGTGAACCCATACCAGGATCTCGTTGTCGTAAGTAATGGCCTTAAATAGTGCTGTTAGGGTCGAACGGGTTTGCCTGGAGGACGAGTTGGCCCACACCGAAGGAGGCCCGGTTTGAACCGCGCTGTGGCGCTGCGTATCGCGGCGTGCGGATTGATGGGGCTGGGTGCTGCCCTCTTGATCGCCGCCCTGCTGCTGACGACCTACACCAAGGGCAAGATCGCCAAGATTCCGCTCAACCTGGACACCACGCTGATCAGCGAGGGCACCGGGACCGCGTTCGACCCCGCATCGCTGTTGGCCGAGAAGTTCTCCGTGGACCGCAATGTGCCGGTCGACCTGCAACAGCAGATGAGCGTCGAAGCGCCGGCGAACGCCGAGGTGGTGACCCTGCAGGTGGGTACGTCACTGCGGCGGACCGACCGTCAGCAGGACACCGGCCTGTTGTTGGCGATGGTCGACACCGTCACCATGAACCGCAGCACCGCGCTGGCGGTGTCCTCGGACAACAACCCGGGCGGCTCCATCCAGAAGCCGCGCGCGATGGAGGACCAGAAACCGCCGACGAGTGTGGCGCTGCCGCACGAGGGTCTGACCTACCGATTCCCCTTCGACACCGAGAAGAAGACGTACCAGATGTTCGACCCGATCGCGCAGAAGACGTTCGACGCGAACTACGACGGTGAAGAGGACGTCAACGGGCTGACCACCTACCGATTCACCCAGAACGTCGGCTACGACGCCGACGGCAAGCTGGTCGAGCCGGTGAAGTACTCCTCGCTGTACGAAGACGACGTGGACAGCACGGTCAAGGCGCGGGCGTCGGTCTGGGGTGTGCCAGGGGAACCGGACGAAGAGATCACGATGAATCGCTTCTACGCCGCGCAACGCACCTTCTGGGTGGATCCGGTGTCGGGCACCATCGTGAAGGCCACCGACCACGGCTACCAGTACTACGCTCGCGATGCGCTCAAGCCCGAGGTCACCTATGTCGACTACAAGGTCACGTCCACCGAGAGCACGATCGAGTCGCAGGTCGCCGCCGCGCGCGACGAGCGCGACCGGGTGGCACTGTGGTCCCGCGTCCTGCCCATCACGTTCACCGCGCTGGGTCTCGTCACGCTGATCGGCGGGGCGCTGCTGGCCTCGTTCGCGCTGCGCGCCGAGTCGACGCTGATCGACCCGGGTCTGGACAACGCTGACCACGGTTTCTTCGACACCCAGGGCATCCAGGTGCCTGGTGCGGAGGCCAAGACCGAGAAGCTGCCCGCGCAGCGACCCGCTGACCTGCCACCGGACCGACCGGTCTGATTCGGTCCCGGTTCTGGCTGCCGGCGCATGCGCTGGTGCTGTCGCTGGTGGTGACGGCGCCGGTGCTGAGTCCGGGCTATTTGCTGCTGCGCGACGCGGTGTCGACACCGCGGTCGTATCTGACCGACGCCGCGCTGGGCCTGTCCGAGGCAGCCCCGCGCGCGGTCCCGCAGGACTTCTTCGTCGCAGTGACGTCAGCGGTGCTCGACGGCGGTGTCGTGGTCAAGGCGCTGCTGGTGGCCGGCCTGTGGCTGGCCGGTTGGGGGGCTGCGCGGCTGGCCGCCGTCGTGCTCGACTCGGGTATGGCCGGCCAGTTCATCGCCGCGACGCTGGCCGTGTGGAATCCGTACGTCGCCGAGCGGCTGTTGCAGGGCCACTGGAGTCTGCTGGTCGGCTATGGCTGCCTGCCGTGGGTAGCGACGGCCGTGGTGCGGCTACGCACGGGGCCCCGCACGCGAGGAGGACAAACCAACCCTCGGTCGAGGGCGGCGTTCGCGGTGGCGTTCTGGGTCGCTGCGGCAGGCCTGACGCCGACGGGTCTGCTGCTGGCCGTGACGGTGGCGCTGACCTGCGTCACGGTTCCCGGTGACGGCTGGCGACGGGTCCGCGTCGCGGGGGTGAGCCTGGCTGCTGCCGTGCTGGCCGCCACCCCGTGGTTGACGGCCGCGCTGGTCGGCGGTGCCGTGAACTCGTCGGCGCTGGCGGTGGAATCGTCGGCCGGGATCCACGCGTTCGCCGCACGGGCCGAACCGGGGCTCGGCACGCTCGGCAGCCTGGCCGGGCTCGGCGGCATCTGGAACAGTGCGGCCACACCGGCTTCCCGGGCCTCGTTGTTCGCGGTGCTCGCCACGGTCGTGCTGCTCGGCGTGGTGGTGGCGGGCCTGCCGGTCGTGTTGCGCCAACCCGCCCGACGCACGACGCTGCCACTGCTGGTGCTGGCCGCCGGCGCGGTCGTCGGCCCGGCATTGATGGCGACCGGGCCCGGGATGGCGTTCGTCGAGGCCGTGGTGCGGACGGTCCCCGGGCTGGGCGTGCTGCGCGACGGGCAGAAGTGGGTGGCCCTGGCCATGCCCGGATACACACTGGCCGCCGCGGCAACTCCGGTGACGCTACGACGCTGGCTGCCCGCGACAGCGACCGCCGCGGTGGGTTGTGTGGCGTTGATCGCCGTGCTGCCCGATCTGGCGTGGGGAGTGGGCGGCCAGATGCGCGCCGTGCCCTATCCGGCGGCCTGGGCCGCCGCTGCCGCGCAGATCAACGCCGATCCGCGACTGGTCGCGGTGCTGCCGCCGGACATCATGCGGCAGTTTTCCTGGGCGGGGCCCGCGCCGGTGCTGGACCCGCTGCCGCGTTGGCTGCGCGCCGAGGTGCTCAGCACGGGCGATCTGTCGGTCGGCGGACACGTCGTGCCCGGTGAGGGCGTGCACGCCCGCGCCGTGCAGGAGCTGCTGCTGTCCGGGGCGTCACCGCAGCAGCTGGCCGCCGCCGGCGTCGGCTGGGTGGTCCGCGAAACCGACCACGACGTCACGGTGCAACGCGTCGGTGGTTCTGCGCCGGCGGCGCCGCATCGCAGTGTGCTGATCTTTGCGCACCTGGTGTGGCTGGGGTTGTTGATCAGCGCCGGGGTGGGGCTGGCCGTGCAGACCGTGCGCGAGGCGCGACGAGACTAGCCGGCCAAACCGACTGGCCCTATTAGCCGGCCACGTCGGCGTTGACCTCGAGGAGGATCTTGCCGCGGACATGACCGTCGGCGATGCGCCGGTGTGCCTCGGCGACCTGCTCCAGCGGCAGGATCTCGATCTGCGGGGCACGGATGCGGCCTGCGGCCAGCGCGTCGACCAGCGAGTTGAGCTGGCGCCCCTGATTGACGTAGTTCGACATGGTCGGGACCACCGAGACGCCGAGTTCGGCGGCCCGCACCGAGTCGGGCATCGGCTCGTCGGCGATCAGCGTCGCGATCGGGGTGACGATCCCGCCACGTTTGACCATCTCGATCGAATCGAGCAAGGTGCCCTGCCCCACGGTGTCCACGACCACATCGACCCCACCCGGGGCCCACGCGCGCACCGCGTCGCCGACCGCACCGCGCCGGTAGTCGATGGCCAGGTCAGCACCCAGCTCACGGACATAGTCGAGGTTGGCTGGCCCGCAGGTCGCGGCGACCCTGGCCCCGACCATCGCGGCCAGCTGGATCGCGTAGCTGCCCATGCCGCCCGCACCACCGTTGATCAGCACCGACGAGCCTTCGGAGACGCCGCCGACGTCGAACAGCGCTTCCCAGCAGGTGCAGGCAGCGGTCGGCATTGCCGCAGCTGCGGTGAGCCGCACCGAGTCGGGCAGCTTGACAACGCGCTCCCGGTCGGAGGCGACATACTCGGCATACGTCCCGCGTTCGCCGCGGCCCATGTTCGACGCGGTCAGCACGCGGTCCCCGACGGAAAGATCAGTCACGCCCTCGCCCACCTCCGCGATCACGCCGGCGGCGTCGAACCCCAGCACGAACGGGAACCGGTACTCGAAGAACCGGGCCAACCACCCTTCGCGGTTCTTCCAATCGGCCGGGTTGACCCGGCATACGCAACCCGGACGACCACGCCGTTCGGGGCTGCGGACGGCCGCTCAATCGTCGCCGCACGCAGAACCTCGGGTCCACCGAACTCGTCCAGGACCATCGCACGCATCATGGGCTGTGAAGTCATGAGCTGACCGTAGGGGCGAAAACGCCCGCTTCAAGTGCTGCGTTCCGCTCACTGGGACCGAGACAGTGGCGTCTACACCAGGCCGCTGACGTAACGCCCGGCGCGCACCGACTCCAGCACGGTGCGCATCGCGTCGGCGCTCTGCGCCCACGAGAACTCATCGCTGCGGGTCTGCGCCTTACTACCCAGCTGCACACGCAGCACACCGTCGTCCAGCAGCTGGCCGAGCCCGGCGACCAGGCCGTCGCGGTCTTCGACCAGCAGCCCGGTCACGCCGTCGACGATCGAGTCGGTCAGCCCGCCCGAGGCCCGGTAGCCGATGGTCGGCACGCCGTGCTGCGCAGCCTCGGTCACCGCCAGCCCCCAGCCCTCCTTGCGGGACGGCAACACATGCACCCAACTCCGTTGCAGCACAAGGTGTTTGGTCATATCGTCGACGTGGCCGTGGAACGTCACCGCGTCGGTGATACCCAACAACTCGGCATGGTCGACCAGGCGCTGCCGCCACCAGCCCCCGCCGAGGATGTCCAGGTGCAGGTCGGGGATGTCGGCCCGCAGCGTCGCGACCGCCTCCAGCGCGTCCTCGATCTGCTTGTGTGGCACCAGTCGCGACAGCACCACCACCCGCGGGGTCGGCGAGCGCGGCAATTCCAAGCTCTGCGCCGGGGCCTCGTCAAGACCGTTGCGCACCACGGCAATTCGGCCGGAATCCACGCCGAGCTCGTTGAGGTCACGGGCCGAGGGCAGGGACACCGTGACGTATTGATTGCGTCGATGTAGCCGCGGTGACAGCCGCGACTCGACAAACCACCCCACCCGGCCCATCACGGGGCCCGCCACCGGCCACAACTCACGGTGACAGTGATGCACCAGCACCGCCACCCGGCGGCCGAACGCCAGGCGGGCCAGGAACGGCAGACCGTTCTGGGTGTCGACGACCACATCGGGCCGGACGCGGCGCAACGGCCCGAGCCCGACCCGGGCCAGCACCATCGCCAAACCGGCCCAGATGTACACCGTGTAGCGGCCGCCGGAGCGGTTGATCCGCACGCCGTCGACGACTTCGTCGCGGACCGCCCCCGGATACCGGGCCGTGCGCAAGGTGACATCGACTCCCTGGCCGGCCAGGTACGCGCCGATACGCTGCATGTAGGCCTCGCTGCCGCCGCCCTGCGGATGCCCGGTATCCCGCCAGCACAACAGCAGGACACTGCGCACGCGAGGAGCATGAACGTCTGCGCGCACGCGAGGAGCATGAACGTCTGCGCGTACGCGAGGAGCATGAACGTCTGCGCGCACGCGAGGAGCACCGACCTTTGGCGGCACAGGACGGTCAGACATCGTGTTGAGGGTACCGGTGAGTAGTTTGGGCGAGTGCAGCCCACCGCACTCTTCGCCCGCCGGGCCGGCCTGCGGCGGTCGGTGCGTCTGCTGGGCGAGTTCCGGTTCGAGCAGACCGAACCCGCCCGGTTCTACGGCGCACTCGCCGACGACACGGTCGCCATGGTCACCGACCTGTGGACCGGTTGTACCGGTGAGCTCGCGACCGGACGAACCGTTGTCGACGTCGGTGGCGGGCCCGGCTACTTCGCTTCCGCGTTCGACGCCGCGGGGATGCACTACGTCGGCGTCGAGCCCGACCCCCGCGAGATGCACGCGGGTCCGGCCGGCGAGGCCGACGGCGGCGTGTTCGTGCGCGCGTCCGGGATGGCACTGCCGTTCGCCGACGGCAGCGTCGACATCTGCCTGTCCTCCAATGTCGCCGAGCATGTGCCGCAGCCGTGGCGGCTGGGCAACGAGATGCTGCGGGTCACCCGGCCGGGCGGGCTGGTGGTGCTGTCCTACACGGTGTGGCTGGGGCCGTTCGGCGGTCACGAGATGGGGCTCACGCACTATCTCGGCGGGGCGCGCGCGGCCGAGCGGTACACCCGCAAACACGGCCACCGGCCGAAAAATGACTACGGCTCGTCGTTGTTCGCCGTGTCGGCCGCCGAGGGCCTGCAGTGGGCGACCAGCACCGGGGCGCTGGTGGCCGCATTTCCTCGCTACCACCCGCGATGGGCCTGGTGGATGATATCGGTCCCCGGGATCCGCGAGTTTCTGGTGAGCAATCTGGTGCTGGTCCTACAGCCCTGAGACCGGCCGATTGGAACAGGTTCTTGTTTTTTCCGAAACTGGGTAGTGTGACGTCCATGACACAGAGCTCATCCGCGACCGCGTTTCAGACCGAGTGGGACAAGCTGTTCATCGGCGGCCAGTGGGTCGAGCCGGCCACGGCCGAGGTGATCGAGGTGCACTCCCCCGCCACCGGTCAACTGGTCGGCAAGGTGCCGCTGGCCACCCAGGCCGATGTGGACGCCGCCTGCGCCGCCGCCCGCGCCGCATTCGACGACGGCCCGTGGCCTGCCTTGAAGCCGGCCGAGCGGGCCGCGATCCTGGCCCGCGCCGTCAAGATCATGCAAGAGCGCGCTGACGAACTGAAGTTCCTCCTGGCCGCCGAGACCGGGCAGCCCGCCGGCATCGTCGACATGGTGCAGTACGGCGCCGCGATGTCGTCGTTCAATTACTACGCCGCGTCGGCGGTCGACAAGTTCAGCTGGAGCGAGGTCCGCGACGGCATCTATGGCCAGACCCTGGTGACCCGCGAGCCCATCGGCGTCGTCGCCGCGGTCGCGGCCTGGAACGTGCCGTTCTTCCTGGCCGCCAACAAGCTCGGCCCCGCGCTGCTGGCCGGTTGTACGGTCGTCCTCAAGCCCGCCGCCGAGACGCCGCTCTCGGTGTTTGCGATGGTCCAGGCGTTCGCCGAGGCCGGGCTGCCCGAAGGCGTGCTGTCCGTCGTCCCGGGCGGTCCGGACACCGGCCGCGCGCTGATCGCCAACCCCGAGATCGACAAGTTCACGTTCACCGGGTCCAGTGCCGTCGGCAAGGAGATCGGCAAGGTCGCCGCCGAGCGGCTCAAGCCGTGCACGCTGGAGCTCGGCGGCAAGTCCGCGGCGATCATCCTGGAAGACGCCGACCTGGACTCGACACTGCCGATGCTGATCTTCTCCGGATTGATGAACTGCGGGCAGGCCTGCGTGGGCCAGACCCGCATCCTGGCGCCGCGGTCACGCTACGACGAGGTCGTCGAGAAGGTGGCGGGGGCGGTGGCGGCCATGAAGGTCGGCCTGCCTGATGACCCGACAGCCATGATCGGGCCGCTGATCAGCGAGAAGCAGCGCGACCGGGTCGAGGGCTACATCCGTAAGGGCGTCGAGGAAGGTGCCCGGATCGTCACGGGCGGCGGCCGGCCGGAGGGCCTGGATTCGGGCTGGTTCGTGCAGCCGACGGTGTTCGCCGACGTCGACAATGCGATGACCATCGCCCAGGAGGAGATCTTCGGCCCGGTACTGGCGGTGATCCCGTTCGACACCGAGGACGACGCCGTCCGCATCGCCAACGACTCGGTCTACGGGCTGGCCGGCAGCGTCTATACGACCGACATCCCGAAGGCGATGCAGATCGCAGCCAAGATCCGCACCGGTACCTACGGCGTGAACATGTACGCGTTCGACCCGGGCGCGCCGTTCGGCGGGTACAAGAACTCGGGCGTCGGACGGGAAAACGGCCCGGAGGGCATCGAGGCCTACTGCCAGGCCAAGAGCGTGCTGATGCCGTTCGGGTACACCCCGGAGTAGTAGCCAGGGCGCGGCGACCCTGCCAGGAAACCGGCAGGAGATGTTCAGGTTGTCCGGCTACGGTGGCGCCCGTTCGACTACCGGTAGCAAACGACTCTAGGGAGAAATCCGATGGCAGTCTCGGTTGATCTGGCCAAATCGCTCGACAAGGCCTACGAGGAGAAGACCCTCAAGGAGATCCTGGATGCGTCGCCTGCGGCGCTGGCCGGCGTGACCGACGCCGACGCCAAGCACCTCGACGACGCCTTCGGCATCAAGACGGTGCGCCAGCTCGGCGCCAACAAGCACTTCGCCGTCGCCGCCGCTCTGGTGGCGTTGGAGAACGCCGGCTGATTTTCTGCGCGAGTTCCCCTCGCGAGCAAACCTAGCGACCCGTGAACTGCGCGGGGCGGCGCTCGATGAACGACTGCACCCCCTCGGCGGCATCCGCGGTACCGAACAACTCTGCGACGACTGGGCGCAACCGCGCGATCGCCGCGGCATCCCCTTCATTGGCCGCCGTGTGTGCCGCGGCCAGGGTGGCCCGTACGCCGAGCGGGGCAGCGCGGTCGGCGATGGTGTGGGCAATCTCGCGGGCCCGCGCAATCGCCGTCGCCGCGTCCGGGCTGACCTCCTGGACCAGGCCGATGCGATACGCCTCGGCAGCATCGAACTCGTCACCAGTCAGCAACCACCGCATGGCGTTGCCCCAGCCGGTCTGGCGCGGCAGCCGCAGGGTGGCGCCACCGAACGGGTAGATGCCGCGTAGCACCTCGATCTGCGCGAAGCGCGTGTCTTGCGCGGCGACGCGAATATCGGCTGCCAGCAGCAGCTCGATGCCCAGCGTCAGACACCGCCCCTGGGCCGCGGCGACGATGGGCTTGGTCCAGTCCCCGTCGAGCCGCCACGGATCGCGCCCGTCCTCAGGGGCCGGCAGGGTGCCGGCCGCGACGTGCGGCGCGTCGTCCACGAGGTCCAGGCCGGCCGTGAAGTGCTCACCGTGGGCAAACAACACCCCGGCCCGGAGATCGTCATCGGCCTCCAGTAGGCCGTAGGCCCGGAATAAATCGGTGAGCATGGCGACGTTGAAAGCATTGCGCTTCTCCGGCCGGTTCAGCCCGATCAGCAGGACGTGCCCGTCCCGCTCCAAGGTCACCGTGTCGAGGGTCTGCTCACTGATCCCGGTCATGGACGGAGTCAACTCCCCGATCCAAAATTATGCAAGCCATCATAATCTCAATATGGTCACAATGCCGTCAGCAACACAAGAGTGTGCGGTTTACCTGCTATTCTTGTGGGCGACAGCACACTAGTCAGGTGATCGTTACTCGCTAGCGGTTACTTCGTAATATGCTCAACAACATAGAAGGGTGGTGCGCGATGTGGATTGTTGAAGTCAATATCGCCGGACACCGGTTCATCCACCAAGTCCGCACACCGCACGCCCCGAACCTGCACGTCAGTCCGCGCGGTCTGCTGCGACGCCCGACAGAGCCAGTCTCGGAGCGCGTTGCCTGACACGTCGCCGCTCACCCGGCCGGAGGCCAAGCCCCGCAACAAGCGCGGCTCCACCCGCGCCAGGATGCTGGTCAGCGCCGTCGAGGTGCTGCGTGAACGCGGCGCGGCCGGGGTGACGATCGACGAGGTGCTGACCCGCAGCGGAGCCCCGCGCGGGTCGGTCTATCACCACTTCCCCGACGGCCGGAACCAGATCCTCTTCGAGGCCCTGCAGATGGCGGGGAACACCATCGGCACCGTCATCGACCGGGACGCCAACGGTGGCGGGCTCCCACTGGTGCGCACCTTCGTCGAGCACTGGGAACGCATGCTCGGCGACAGCGACTTCACCGCGGGCTGTCCCGTGGTTGCCGCGGCGATCGGTCCGCTTGACGATGAACCGCGGCTGACCGAAGTGGCGGGTGAGATCTTCGACGGCTGGCGCGCTGCGTTGGGCCGCGCGTTCGCCGCCGACGGGTTCGATGAGCCCGACGCCGCCTCGCTGGCCGTCATGTGTATCGCGGCACTCGAAGGCGCAGTGGTGTTGTGCCGCTCCTCGCGCACGGTCGAGCCGCTGCGCGAAGTTGTTCAGCAGCTCGAATTCCTCATCACGTCACGCGAATTCGTCCGCCGCAACGGCATGCCGACAGCTTCGCACAGGGGCGTGCACGCCTGAGGAGCCGCATCAGTCACATCCGTCACCGCCTCGCGGACAGAGTGATTCCGCCCTGTTAGGGACAAAGATGAGATGTGTCGCGGACAGTCGGGCACAACGTCCATGGTTCTCGGGCCGCGACTGCTGTCACAAACGTGACGTCGCAGCCACGCCGGCTGAGCGGAGATCGCGCCACCTAGGCCCTCGTCCAACGGGCGCACACGAAATCACCGTTGGCGGCCGAGGATTCGAGCACCCACTCCGAACGGACCGGCAGCACCGGTGAACCGGCGCCGAGCGTGCACGGCGCATAACTGACCACCAGTTCGTCCACCAAACCGGCCGCGACGAACTGCGCCGCGACGTCACCGCCGCCGATCACCCAGACATCCTTCCCCGCGGCCGCCGACACCAGTTTCGGATGCAGCTCGGTGACGTCGCCCTCGAACGTCTGCACCGGATAATCGGCACTGACCGCGGCGACGATGTCCGGACGGTGGGTCAGCACCCAGGCCGGTTGTTCGTACGACCACTCGCCGTTGTTCTTCACGATCCACTCATAGGTGTCGGCGCCCATCGCCAGTGCCCCAACGGTCTTGATGAAATCGTCGTAGCCGAACGGCCCGTCGGCGTCGATCTTTCGGGAGATCAGCCAGTCCAGGCTGCCCTCGGCGTCGACGAGGTAGCCGTCCAGGCTCGATCCGGTGTAGTAAATGGTCTTCACTGCTCACTCACTCCTCATCCATGCCAACGGATCACCGTTATCGGCGTTCACGCCGTGACGGGCCAGCATCGCGCGCGCAATGCCCCGGCGCTGCGCCGAATAAGTCAGAACATGCGCGATGATGCCGTACAACTGAAAGGATTCCGGCGGCTCGCACAGCGCATCGATCACGGTGTCGGCGAGCCGTCCCGCCGCGGAATGCTCGGAAATCAGTGTGGTCCACCGCTTTCCGATGACATCGTGACGTTCGGCCAGCTCCGCCGGGGTCGCCGAGATGCTGCGTGCCGGGAAGTCCCGGCCTTCGATGGTGGCAAGCCAGACCTGTTTGGTCCACACGATCGCACCGAGCACCGCGGCCAGGCTCGGCTCCGGTCCGTCCCAGTCCAGCACCACCTGGCCTGGTGAAATCTCCTGTGTCCACTGGGTTTCGGTGAGCTGCCCGGCGAGCCCGATCAGGTACGCGGTGTCGGCGACGTCGTGCACCAGCATGAACTGCGAGACGTCCGGACCACCGCCTGCGTCGCCGCCACCGTCGCACCACAGCGAGTGCGGAGGGTGGAAATGCACCCCGTTCGGCGCAGCGAGCCGGAATCCCACATCGCCCGCACGGGACGGCGGAACCCCGAAGGCGCGCCGGAAAGCCCGGGAGAATACCTCGGCCGACGACCAGCCTTCCGCGGCCGCCACGTCAGCCACCCCTTCGCCGCGCTGCAACCGCCACGCCGCGCGTTCCAGCATGACCCGGCGGCGCAGCGCGGCCGGCGGCTCACCGGTGAGCCGCCGCACCTCCCGCGAGAAATGGAACTCCGATACGTAGCTGCTGCGGGCCATCGCGCCGACACCGGTGTTGTCGACATCCACGACGGCGTCGAGCAACTCCCGCAATCGGTCCCGTCCGTTCGGTGGCGCGCTCACGTTGTCCGAGTATGGTCGCCCAGCGCCGTCGGCGACATGACGATTCCTGCTGTGGTGTCAGCTGTCGAGTACTTCGTCGATCCGCGCCTCGACGTCGACGTGGTCTCCGAGGTCGTCCAGATCGATGCCGAACCGGCCCGTCAGCGCGTCGACCACCTGCGCAGCGGTGTCGAACCGCACCCGTTCGGTGGTCCCACCGCGGTGGATGGCCAGATTCCGGCCGCGCAGGTTGTACCTGGCCTCGGCGGTGACCAGCGCCGCGGTCAGGCCGCTGACGAAGAACCCACCGGGATACGTTGAGACATACCAGCTTCCGACCTCAAGGTCGATGCGCGGCCGCGGTTCGATGGTGAAGGTGTACAGCGATGTCCAGTCGTCGCGGATCTGGGTCTGCAGCACGTAGCCGTCCTCGTGCCGGAGCAGCCGGTACGGCTCGTGGCGGGTCTGCTGGGTCGGCCCTGCCTCGAGCCGGATAGGCGACGACAGCGTCTGGCCGCCGAATCCGACATCGACCAGGTAGCGCTCGCCCGAGCCCGGCACCGTCACCGCCAGCACGTTGTGGGTCTGCGCCGGCAGCGGCGCACCGGGTTCGCGCATCCACACCACCCGGCCGGCCAGCCGGTCGGCCCCGAAACCCAGCCCGTCGAGCACATAACCCAGCAGGCCGTTGTGTTCGTAGCAGTAACCGCCGCGGCGCCGCGTCACCAGTTTGTCGGTGAGCGCCTCGGCGCTCAGGTCGACCACCGGGATACCGAGCAGCGGGTCGAGGTTCTCGAATGGGATGGACCGGTTGTGGGCGGCGACGATGTCGCGCAGCGTATCCAGGTCGGGACGCGCGGGTCCGTGATAGCCGATCCTGCCGAAGTAACCGTCGAGGTCGATCGCCGATGTACCCACAATCGCCAATGATGCTTCCTCAAGCGCTGTTCAGGTCAAATGAGCGCACACTAAACGTCATGGCCACGCATCTCACCGAACCACTGCGGGAGGATCTGCTCGCCCGCTGGTCGGAATCGCACCGAAGGCACCACAACGTGGTGCATCTGCACGAACTGCTGGACGCGATCCAGGCGCTGGCCGACGATGGCCTCCGGTTCGACCGGGAAGCCGTCGAGTTGGCCGCGTGGTTCCACGACGCAATCTATGAGGTCGGCCGCGACGACAACGAGGACCGCTCCGCCGAGTTGGCGCGCGAGCTGCTGGCCTCGTCGCCGCTTCGGGACGAGGTGGCGCGGCTGGTACTGGCCGCCAAAACTCACAGGGTCGCCGACGACGACATCAACGGTGCGGTGCTCAGCGACGCCGACCTGTCGGTGCTCGGCGCCGACGCTGCGCGCTACCGGCGCTACGCGGCCGCCGTGCGCGAGGAGTGTCACGCGGTTCCCGATGCGGTGTTCAAGCCGGCCCGGGCCCGGGTGCTCACCGACCTACTGGAGGGCACGATCTACCTCACAGCACCCGGCCGTGACCGCTGGGAGGCTCAGGCCCGCCGTAATGTCACAGCCGAGCTCGCTGCTCTGATCAGCTGACACCGAGATCACAGGCGATACATCGGCACCCGCAGCGACCTGCGGTTTTGAGAGAATGGGGACCGCGCCGTCGGGCGGCCTGAGCCTTGAGCTTGGGATGTGAATGGGGCTTCACCCTGCTACCTGGCTATCATGAGAAACTAGAACACGTTCCAATTCAGCTCAGGGGGACCCGGTGGCCGCGACCGATATCGACCCGTCCGAAATCACCAAGTGGGATCCGGGCCTGACCGAGAAGGTCATGGGCTTCCTGCGTCCGCTCATCAAGGGCTACCACCGCTCCGAGGTGCGCGGCTTGGAGAACTTCCCCAACGGCGGCGCGCTTGTGGTGTCCAACCATTCGGGTGGCCTCTTCGCACTGGACGTGCCGGTGTTCGCGACGGGATTCTACGAGAAGTTCGGCTATGACCGGCCGGTCTACACCCTGAGCCACGACATGCTGATGACCGGGCCGACCGCCGCGTTTTTCAAGAAGACCGGCTTCATCCGGGCCAACCACGAGAATGCCGACGAGGCGCTGCGCTCTGGCGGCGTCGTGGTGGTGTTCCCCGGCGGTGATTACGACGTCTACCGCCCCACCCTGTCGGCGAACAAGATCGACTTCGCGGACCGGCGCGGCTACGTGAAGGCCGCGATCAACGCCGGGGTGCCGATCGTGCCCATGGTCGGCATCGGCGGCCAGGAGACCCAGTTCTACCTGACCCGCGGCACCGGGGTGGCCAAGGCGCTCGCGCCGATCGCCCGGCTGGCCCGCACCAAGATCGTCCCGGTCTCCATCGGCTTTCCGTTCGGGCTGTCCGCGGTACTCCCGCTCAATCTGCCGCTGCCCAGCAAGATCGTCATGAAGGCACTCCCGCCGGTCGATATCGCCGCGGAGTTCGGCGAGGATCCCGACATCGACGAGGTCGACGCTCACGTCCGTCGGGTCATGCAGCGCGCGCTCGATGAACTCGCCGCGGAGCGCCGGTTCCCGGTGATCGGCTGAGCCGGGGTGGGACCGCTTGATCGCCTGACCGGCCAGCTGACCGGCGCCGTCGGCTTTGCCAACACCATGCTTCGCTCGGGGCTGCTGACCGTGCTGCGCCCTGACAAGTACGTACGCATCGCGGCCGTGATGGCACGCGAAAACATGAGCGTCACATCGGGTTTCGCCAGTTCTGCGCAACGCTGCCCGGATCGTGCGGGTCTCGTCGACGAAATCGGTACCCTGACGTGGCGCCAGATCGACGAGCAGGCCGACGCCCTGGCCGCCGCGCTGCAGGCACTGCCAACCGGTGCTCCCAGAGTGCTGGGCGTCATGGCGCGCAATCACCGCGGCTTCGTGTTGTCGCTGATCGCCGCCAACCGCATCGGGGCCGATGTCCTGCTGCTGAATACGTCGTTCGCCGGGCCGGCCCTGGCCGAAGTGGTGACGCGGGAAGCCGTCGACGCCGTGATCTACGACGAGGAGTTCACCGACACGGTGCACCTCGCGCTTGCCGAGTCCCCATCGGCCGCAAGGATCGTGGCGTGGACCGCCACCCTCCACCACGAGCGGACCGTCGCAAAGCTCGTCGAGCAGTACGCGGGTCAGCAGCCTCAGCGCAGCGGCACCAAGAGCAGGGTCATCCTGCTGACCTCGGGAACCACCGGAACTCCCAAGGGCGCCAAGCATTCTGGCGGCGGCCCGGAGGTGCTCAAGTCGATACTGGACCGTACTCCGTGGCACACCGAGGAGCCGGTGGTGATCGTAGCGCCGATGTTCCACGCCTGGGGCTTCTCCCAATTGGCGTTTGCGGCGTCGATGGCCTGCACGATCATCACCCGCCGCAAGTTCGATCCGGAGGCCACCCTCGAGCTCATCGACCGGCACCGCGCAACCGGATTGTGCGTCGTACCGGTCATGTTCGACCGGATCATGGAACTGCCGGAGAATGTGCTGCGCCGTTACGACGGGCACTCGCTGCGGTTCGCCGCAGCCTCGGGTTCGCGGATGCGGCCCGATGTCGTCATCAAGTTCATGGACCGGTTCGGCGACGTCATCTACAACAACTACAACGCGACCGAGGCCGGCATGATCGCCACCGCCACCCCGGCGGATCTGCGTGCCGCGCCGGATACCGCCGGTAAACCCGCCGAGGGCACCGACATTCGGATCCTCGACGCGGCTCTGGGCGAGGTTCCGGCCGGCGATGTGGGCACCATCTATGTCCGTAACGGGACCCAGTTCGACGGCTACACCTCCGGCAGTACCAGGGATTTCCACGACGGCTACATGTGCTCGGGCGACGTCGGGTACCTCGACAAGGCGGGACGGCTGTTCGTGGTGGGCCGCGACGACGAGATGATCGTGTCCGGCGGCGAGAACGTGCACCCGATCGAGGTGGAGAAGGTACTCGCCGGCCACCCTGACGTTGCCGAGGCTACGGTGATCGGCGTCGACGACGAGCAGTTCGGCCAGCGATTGGCGGCCTTCGTGGTGCTCGCCAACCCGGTCACCCCCGACGAACTCAAAGCCTACGTTCGAGATAACCTCGCGAACTACAAAGTGCCACGGGACATTACCGTGCTCGATGAGCTACCACGTAACAACACCGGCAAGATCGCCCGCCGCGAACTACAGGAGCGTGCCAATGGGTAAGCGTCGTCATGTGATCGGCGCGGCCGCGGAAGTGGCCAACGCAGCCAATGCGGTGCAACCGCTGATCCGCAGCGGCAACGTCACTTTGGTGGCGTTTGCATTCGGCTGGCCCACCTCGGAGAACGCACCGCTGGTGCTCACCGGTTCCGTTCTCGGTGCGCTGCGGCGCGCCATCCGCGGTGACTACCGATCGACATCTGGACGAATCACGTTGCTGCTCAAAGTGGTCTCCTGGGTGCTGCTGGTACTGGTGCACCGGCGCGGCGTGCAGTCCCGGCCGTCGTTCGAGGAACCGTTGCGGGAGGCGCTCGGCGCGGACTACCGCGAGGTGGCGCGGGCCGGGCGGCCGAACGGGGTGTTCGCCACCGGGCGGATCCGCCGCCGGTATGTCCAGCAGACGGTGAAGTATGGGCCGCATGCGGTCAATCTCGCCGATATCTGGCGGCGCGCGGACCTGCCCCGGGACGGCAAGGCCCCCGTGTTGCTGCAGGTCCCCGGTGGCGCCTGGATGCAGGGAGATCGCCGGCCGCAGGGGTATCCGTTGATGAGCCAGCTCGCCGAGCAGGGCTGGATCTGCGTGTCGATCGGCTACCGGGTGAGTCCCAAGACCCCGTGGCCCGGCCACATCGTCGACGTCAAGCAGGCCCTGGCCTGGATCAAGGCCAACATCGCCGAGTACGGCGGGGACCCGGACTCGGTGGGCATCACGGGTGGATCGGCCGGCGGGCATCTGGCCGCCCTGGCCGCGTTGACCCCGAACGATCCCAAGTGGCAGCCGGGATTCGAGGATGCCGACACCTCGGTGGTCGCGGCGGTGCCGGTCTACGGCCGGTACGACTGGTTCAGCAGGACCGGTCGGGGCCGCCCCGAAATGATGGATTCGCTGGAGCGGATCATCGTCAAGCTGCCGTTCGCCGGCAATGAGCAGCTGTACCACGACGCGTCGCCGATCTCGCTGGTGCACCCGGACGCGCCGCCGTTCTTCGTGCTGCACGGCACCAACGATTCGCTGATCCCTGTCGACGAGGGCCGCGATTTCGTGGCGGCGCTGCGGGAAGTGGCGACGGAACCGGTGGTGTACGCCGAGATCCCTCACGCCCAGCACGCATTCGATGTCTTCGGCTCGCCGCACGGGCACTACACGGCCGACGCGGTCGAGAAGTTCCTCAATTGGGTTCTGGCGGAACGTCAGAAAACACGGGTCGGCGCCTCGAGCACCGGAACGGCCTATGGCAGTTCGTAGGTCACGGTGACCGCACGTCGACTCCCCCGCTGGTCCGAGATCCAGCCGCTGCTCAATCCGCGGCTGGGTTCTCTCGACCCGGTCGAGCGCAGGCTGGCCCGTGCGCACACGATCGCCGATCTGCGTGATATCGCTCGCCGCCGCGTGCCCCGGTCGGTGTTCGACTACGTCGACGGTGCCGCCGAAGGGGAGGTGGGGCTGTCCCGCGCCCGGGAGGAACTGCGGCACATCGAGTTTCATCCGCGCGTCCTGACGGACGTGACCACACCCGATCCCGGTCGCGACCTGTTGGGCAGGCGGGCCGCGCTGCCACTGGTGCTCGCGCCCACGGGGTTCACCCGGATGATGCACCACGAGGGCGAGACCGCCGTGGCTCGGGCCGCCGAACGTGCCGGCATTCCGTATGCGCTGTCCACCATGGGCACCACGTCCATCGAAGACGTCGCCGCGGCCGCGCCCCGCGGACGACGCTGGTTTCAGCTGTACCTGTGGCGGGACCGCGACGCGGGTGAGGATCTGGTGGACCGCGCCCTGCGCGCCGGCTATGACGCACTGATCCTCACGGTTGACACCCCGGTGGCCGGAGCGCGGATGCGCGACGTGCGCAACGGTCTCACCATTCCGCCGCAGATCGGGCCGCGCACGCTGGCCGACATGTCCTTGCACCCATCCTGGTGGATGAACCTGCTCACCACCCGCCCACTGGAGTTCGCATCGCTGCACTCGTGGGACGGCACGGTCGCCGAATTGGTTGGCCACATGTTCGACCCCGGTGCCACCGTCGAGGATCTCCGTTGGCTGCGCGACATCTGGCCGCATGCGTTGGTGGTCAAGGGGATTCAGCACCGTCGCGATGCCGAGCTGGTGGTCGACGCCGGTGCTGACGCCGTCGTCGTGTCCAGCCACGGTGGCCGCCAACTCGACCGCACCACACCGCCGATCCGGTTGCTCGGCGATGTCGTGGCCGCGCTGGGCGACCGCGCCGAGGTGTTCGTCGACACCGGGTTCACCACCGGGGCAGATCTGGTCGCGGCCGTCGGGCTCGGCGCCCGGGGTGTATTGGTCGGCCGGGCCTACCTGTACGGCTTGATGGCCGCGGGCGAGCGCGGCGTGGACCGGGCGTGTCAGATCTTCCACGACGAGACCGCGCGCACCCTACAGTTGCTGGGTGTACCGAAACTGGATGACGTCGGCCCGGAACACGTCAGTTTGAGGTGAGCATGCTGGACAGCCTGGCCGCGACGCTGCCCGAGGGCGCGCTGATCACCGACCCCGACATCGTCGAGGGATACCGTCGGGACACCGCCGCCAGTCCCGGCGCCGGCACACCGCTGGCGGTCGTGCGCGCCACCGCCACGGCCGACGTCCAGCAGGTGCTGCGGTGGGCGTCGGAGCACGGTATCGCCGTGGTGCCGCGCGGGGCGGGATCGGGGCTGTCCGGCGGCGCCGACGCCGTCGACGGTGCCATCGTGCTGAGCACCGAACGCATGCGCGACATTCGCGTCGACGTCGGAACCCGCACCGCGGTCGTGCAACCCGGATTGACCAACACCGAGGTCAAGCTGGCGGCCGCCGAACACGGCCTGTGGTATCCGCCGGACCCGTCATCGATCGACATCTCCTCGATCGGTGGCAATGCCGCGACCAATGCGGGCGGGTTGTGTTGCGTGAAGTACGGGGTCACCGGGGACTACGTGCTCGGCATGCAGGTTGTGCTCGCCGACGGCACGGCGGTCCGGCTCGGCGGTCCCCGGCTGAAAGACGTTGCCGGGCTGTCGTTGACGAAGTTGTTCATCGGTTCGGAAGGCATCCTCGGGGTCATCACTGAGCTCACCCTGCGGCTGATCCCGGCCCAACCACCGGCGTCGACCGTGGTCGCGGTATTCGGCTCGGTGCACGACGCCGCGAACGCGGTCGTCGCGATCACCGGGGAGATCCGCCCGGCGATGCTGGAATTCCTGGACCACGCCAGCATCAACGCGGTCGAGGATCATCTGCGGATGGGGCTGGACCGCTCGGCGCGGGCCATGCTGTTGGTTCAGTCCGACGCGCCCGGGGCCGCCGCGGCCGAAGTGGCGACCATCGTCGCCCAATGCGAAAAGTGCGGTGCCACAGAGGTTTTCGCGACGGATGATCCGGCCGAGGGCGCGGCGTTCACCGCGGCGCGGCGCGCGGTGTTTCCCGCGGTGGAACGCCTGGGCAGCCTCCTCTTGGAGGACGTGGGGGTGCCGATACCGCAACTGCCCGCGATGGTCACCGGGGTCGAGGACATCGCCGCCGATTGCGACGTGCTCATCTGCACCGTTGCGCACGCCGGGGACGGCAACACCCATCCGATCATCGTGTTCGATGCGACCGACGCCGATGCCACCGACCGCGCGCAGCGCGCGTTCGCCCGGATCATGGAGCTGGCCATCGGCCTGGGCGGCACAATCACCGGTGAGCATGGGGTCGGCCGGCTCAAGCGGGACTGGCTACCGAGCCAGCTCGGCGACGACGTCATGGCGCTGACCCGGCGCATCAAGAACGCACTCGACCCGCAGGGCATCCTCAACCCCGGAGCGGTGCTGCACTGACGACCCGTTGAGAATCTGGGTTTCAACGAATCTCGGTCCGTCGGGTGGCGGTGCTAGGGGCGAGACGGGCCATCCCGCGCACGATCCACGGTGTCCGCCTGGCGATCACCTCGACGGCGCGATCCGAGGGGCGCATCGCGTTCCGACGGCTGGGGGTCGGCATCGAAGCCAGCTCTGACTCGGCCGATCCCGCCTGCGCGCCGTGGCGATCCACCGCCAAGAGTTGCCAGATGCCGGGGACGCCACGCAGCTCGACGCTGCCGCGGTCCTCGAAGCCCGTGCCCGACCCCACGACCAAATCACGCACAGTGCGGGAGACAAGGATTTCCCCGGCGCTGGCCTGGCCGCAGATCCGCGCCGCGATGTGTACTGCAATGCCTCCGATGTCGGCGTCGAGCAACTCGCATTCTCCAGTGTGGATGCCGGCACGGATCTCGATGCCCAGAGTCTCGGCGTCAGCGCCCAACGCCTCGGCGCACCGGATGGCCTGGGTCGGACCATCGAACGTGGCGAGATATCCGTCGCCCGTGCTCTTGACCACCGCGCCGCCGAAGCGTTGCGTGAGTTCGGCGGTGACCTCCCCAAAGCGGTGCAGCACTGCACGCCACCGCCCGTCACCCGTCGCTGCAGCGTGTTGCGTCGACGCGACAATGTCGGTGAACAGCACGGTGCGCAGCGCGCGATGGGACTGTGCAGGCGCAGCATGGCTGCCGGTGAGGAACTCCTCGATCTCGGTCAGGATCCGGTCGGGCTCGGTGAACCAGGGTGCGTGGTCCGCGCCGTCGACCTCGAGGTACCGCGCGCCGGGAATATGGTCAGCGAGGTAGCGGCCGCATTGCACCGGCATGAGATCCTCGCGGGCATTGATGACCAGGGTAGGCGCGGTGAGGGTCGGCAGGACCGGCCGCACGTCGATCCGGAGGCTCGATTCCAATGTCGCGCGCAGCATCCCCGGGCTCGCGCACATGCGCTCGACCATGCCGAGCTGCCGGATCGAGCGGACCGCGGGGAACCACCGCTTGGCTGTTGCGCCGCTGCCCCACGCGGAGCGCGCGGCTCGCGCCATCTCCTGCACACGGCGAATCTGATCCGCCGACGGCGTGTACTCCTCACCGAACTCCGGCAGGTAGCGTGCCCGCAGCTCGGCCGGGTCGCCTTCCAGGTCGTCCCAGCTGGCGTCGCCGGGCATGGCCGCGAACGAGCCGTACAGGATGAGCGCCCGCGTTCGTTCCGGACGTGTTGCCGCAAACATGATGGCCTGAGGGCCGCCCTCGCTCATACCGAAGACAGCCGGTTTCGCGAAGCCGGCGGCGTCCATGACGGCCTCGATCTCGGCCGCTCGCTCCTCGAGCAGACGAACTTTCGGGATGGGATCCGACAGCCCGACCCCTGCCTTGTCGAACAACAGGACCCGACAGAACGTGGCGAGCTGATCGAAGAAGGCCTTGAATTCGGGCAGAGTCCAGAACAGCTCGATGTGGGTGACCATCGGCCCTTTCCAGCACATTGGGATCCTAAGCTTAGAATTCCACGTGGACAAGTTGTCGCG